>OGPX01000214.1_pt1 | contig 48122 bp, 58 predicted proteins | sample 1553101 | NCBI WGS metagenome assembly OGPX01 (sample SAMEA2579964, study PRJEB22360) | human gut metagenome | biome: human gut; feature: human-associated habitat; material: faeces | place: Denmark | collected 2008/2010
ACGGCAGTTACTTATGCTCACAAGCCGTCAGTCCCATCCATAAAAATATGAACACCAGACAAAAGCGTATCCGTATCACTGCCTGCCTCCTTTCTTCTCGTTGTAGTTGCCACGGCCGATCAACCACACCAAAGAGATACCCGCCTTGGTCGGGCCGAACCAGCGGCGTTTTTTAGTGGTCTGCCATACATAGTGACCGTCCAAAGGGATGTACTCCTTGTACGATCCTCCAAGGTAGCCGATTCCCAACGTGAAATCCACATTGAACCGATGTCCCACAGGTAACGAGTAGCCGTAAGCCACGCCTCCCCCGTAACTCCATTTATCCCCCAAGTAACCTTTCCCACCCAATTCGAAATCATAGGTGACGATCTGCCCGTACAATCCGACATGATGCCCGGAAAACGGTTTTTCCACCGCTCTCCGACCGAACCAGCGGCGCAACTCCACATCTCCCCCATAGATACGCCAATAATTATGCTTCCGATCACTTTTCCACCAGGCATACATCCAATTCCCGGCCACAGACCAGTTCTTCCCCAAACAGAACTCAACCCCGATGTCAGGTATCAAAACAGCGTCATAAAGCAAGTTTGTTTTCACCGCCATGCAAAACGGCCGTTTCTTTACCGGAGCTATGACGGTAACGGTATCACGGATGCACAACGTATCACGTGTATGTATATATACCGTATCTCTGACGGGATTTATCGGATCACTATCATAGCATATTTTCACCATCGACGAACGAAGTTTCGGAAAATGGAATTTATACAAATATGAGTATGGCCTCCCCCCTTTCAGTCTTTTCAGTTCCCCCCCCCAATAAGGGCTATCCTGGTTTTCCAAACGTACGATCTTCTCCAACAAACGAAGGACATCCTCCCTCTCCGGAACATTCACATCCGCTCTCACCATCGTTATAAGTCCGTTCCAGTCGCTTCCCGAAAAATGAAAATCCCACTCCAATACCGGAATCTTTATATAAGGTGATATATACCGCCACAAAACCTCTGCTCGTTTTTCAGACAGCCTTCCATTCAACAGCCCCCCTCCTTCCGGGGAAGCTCCTCCTATTATTTGAATTTTCCTGATAAGACGGACGGAGTCGTTCAATGCGGAACAGATTTTAGCAAACCGCTCCATCTCGTTCCCATTGTCAAGTAAACATGTATCTATATTTACCTTTCCTTGATGAAAATAGATCCTTACCGAATCACGCTTCTCCTGAGCGGATATTTCTCCGCTTATACTCAACACGAGCACGAACAATACACATTTAATATAAAAAAACATCTTTTCGTCATTTAATCATTTGTTAATATGACAATCCAAACCCAGGCTTTTACACCCCCCCCCTGAATTTCAACCGCTAAAGATATGCACCTATAAACCAACCTCCAAAGCAAAAAACAAGTATTTTAAACTTATAAATACTTAAAAAGACAACCACACAACAGCTACAACACTTACCACAGCAGCCAATCACGCTTACACAACAATTAAAAACACTTAACATCATAAAGAAAAGTACTTAAACATACAAAAAACAGTTATTTTTGCAGGAAACATTATACTTAATAACACTTAAAACAATAAAACACATGAAATTCAGCACAAAAGCCGCTACTTTTCTAAGTTCAATAAAAACTCAAACTTACGACAAAAAAGAAAGCGAAATGATAATAACGTATCAACAAAAACGTGTCTTTCATCTATCCCTGCTCATGCTGGCCTTATGCGCACCCATATACATATATTCAGTTCCATTTCCCAATGAACAGTTTTATTATATTAACAGCGTATTATTCCTGTTTATCATTATGTGCACTCTCGCTTATTTAAAAAAGAGAGTAAATCTGACCACGACCTTTTCCATTATACTGATAGCCATACATATCGAGATTTTTATCGAGATAATTTATTGCTCAATATGTAGCGGATATGAATATAGTTATCAAAGAGCATTGATAATGAGTAACATTACTATCTCTCTCTTATTTACCATGCTTTCCATCTGTGCCTATATGAGTAATATCTCCATCCTATTGTCCTCCCTTACCATAGCTTCCTATACAATCTGCACACTTATCACCGACGAACCGTTCCTATACAGTTATCTGCCTTTGATCATCATCATATACACCATGATCCCCTTATTAGGAAGATCCTTACACAGTAATATCAGCAGCTTGCTAAAAAGTAGCAACTTGCTAAAAGAGGAAGAGGAAATGCTTTTGAAACGTCTCCAAATGAAAAAGGAAGAACTATTCGCGTTCGCCGAGTTGTTAAGCGAGAATAACCCGGAAGAAAAGACAAGCTCCCTGTTAAACATAATAGGGGAACAATCCAAAGAAAATCTTTTTACAGCCCTTGCCGCATACCAGAAAAAGGAAAAAAGTAAACTTGATACGATCAGGAGAATATATCCCTATTTATCCCCGTCCGAATTAAACATCTGCCGTTTAATACTGCAAGACAAGACCGTCAGCCAAATATGCGAATTATTACATCGGAGTAGCGGAAACATAACCAGCCAACGAGCGAACATACGTGCCAAACTCGGACTGAAAAAAGCGACAATTTAAAAGAAGCATTACAAGAACGCATGAGGCTGTATGAAGAAGAACACCGGCAAGAGGACTTTTCAGCCATGCGTTAGGGATTGCAGAGTAAAGCCCACAGCCTTTAGGCGAGGACTTGAAACGTAAAGCCCGACCGTCCCACGGGAACGCCCAAAAGAAAAAGAATCCCCCGAACATTCATCCGGGGGACATTCAGGCCGTCACGTCAATTATAATACAGATTAAGATCATCCATACCGATCTCCTTCCCGTCCCGGAAAGAAAGGCTCTTTTTCTCGATCTCCTTTCCGTTCTTGTAAACGGTCACAACCCACTGCATCGGCTCGTTCACAACGCCGTCCTCTCCGTCCACGACACCACCGGAAACGGCAAACTCGATCGCCTTTCCCGTCGTGCTTAACGTCACCTTTTCGACGGCCAGTTCTTCATCGCTTAGAATCACCGGGCTTGCGAGGCTTTCCCCCGTCGCCCCGTCTTTCAACTGCGTACCGTTGGCGACTACCACGACCGACTTAATGAAGCTGCGGAAATCTCCCGACTGCTCGATCGTTACCTCATACATCGCCCCTTTTCCTCCCGGTTCGTCGTCGTCCTTGCTGCAACCGACGAAACACAATGCCATGCACACGCATACGGCTGACAAATACAAATACTTTCTCATACCTTCAATTATTTAAGTTTATAAATAGATCACGCACCCCAGGCCGACATGGTTGTTATTCCGGAGAATGGAGTTAAACAACATTTCAAACCTGTATTCGGCAAAAAGAGCCACTTTCGGGCTTAGCAACATTTCCGGCCTTATCCCGACCTCGTACCCATACACGAAAGCCTTGCTTTTCTCCAGGTACACAAGATCGCTTTTCGCCTTGGCTTTCTGGTAGCCGATCGTCCCGGCTGCGATCCCCAGGAGCGAGAATTTCCGTCCTTTCAGGGCGTAATAGGCCAGCTCCGGGCCGACCGTCACGGTGTTTGCCTTTACCAGATCCCGGTTTAGATTCCGGTAATTAAGGTTTGCCCCCACCTTGAAAGCCTTGTACACCTTTCCAAAACCGAACGTCCCCTGCACCTGACTTTCATCCACGATATAGCCCAGCTTCACGTTCATATACTGGCTTCCGATATATTGTGCCCTGCACACGGCCACCAGGCACAAAAAGAGCGATAATACGGCAATTTTTCTCATAACCTCATTGATTTACTTGTATCGTTACATTCTCTTTCACTGGCAGACCGTAACGGCTTGAAACGGTAAACTCGATCACCGCCTGCCCGGTCGCATCCGGCCGGAACGTCACCAGGTTGTTTTTTTCCAGTGCCACGCCCTCGCCCCTTGTCGCATCATACCCGGAAATATACACCCGGCCGCTTCCCTTTACGAACCTGGCCGACGCTTTCACCCCGTAAAGTTCCGTATCAAGCTGCAAATAAAATTCCGCTTCCTCCGATACCAGCATAAGATCCGGCACGTTCTGGAAACGTATGTTTATCTCCGGGCTGGAAACTTTCAGTTTGATGCTGTCGGATCGTGTCACCAGTTCGCTGGCTACCCCCATGACGATATACGCCTCTCCCTCGGTTGCCGGGATAAAATCGAAATCCAGCCGATTGTTTGCCTTGAAATCATATTCAAACGTTTCTCCGGGGCTGTATTCGTTGTTATCCACCAGGATAACGCCGTCCCCGTCCCTGACCTCAAAGCGTGTCAATATCTGATCCCCGTTGTCCGGATCGAGATCCGAGATCGTAAGGGTGCAATTAATGGGCTTCCCCACTACGGCCGTATTGCCGTCTATACTTTTCAGCGTCACGGAAAAATCCCGGCTGACAAGTTTCAGTTCGTCGTCGCAAGACGACAAAAAGACCAAAGCGCACAAGGCGGTAACTAATTTTCTCATACGATTTATTTTATTTGTTCACGATAATACGGTCAAACAGAGCGTTCAGATCCACCCCTTTGCTCCTTAGAAAAGCGATGTATTTCACCACCACGGGGGCGGTTTCCGACTGCTCGATGTTGCAAAGCTGCTGGCGGCTGATCCCCATTTCCTCGGCAACGCTTTTCGCCGTCAGGCTTAGCCTGATCCTTTCTACTTTCAATTCATTACTTAGTTCCATAAATGAAATTTAAAGGGTTTATTCTCTTTTGGTTTTTTATCACCTCATAATGCAAATGATTCCCGGTACTTATCCCGGTGCTTCCCACGAACCCGATCACGTCCCCCTTTTCCACCTTCGCACCTTTCCGGGTGTAAATGAGTGTCAGATGTGCGTATCTGGTCTGAAATCCGAAACGGTGCGTAACGACTACCGTTTTCCCATATCCGGGCGTTTCACCTGCGAACGTCACCGTCCCACTGGCTGCGGCGTGTACGGTAGCCGCATACACCGCCGCCATATCCAGGCCTGCGTGAAACTGCCTTTCACCGCTTATCGGATGCGTCCGGTAGCCGTAACGGTCGGAGATCCGGTATTTCTCTTTCAGGGGTGCGACAGAGGGGACGAAACGGTAAATATCCCCGTCCTTTTGGACGATCCCCCACACCGGGGCGATGTCCCCGTAATCCCCTGCGGTCTGCAACACCTCCACGATCAGCGAACGTTTGTCCTGCGCCCCCACCCGGCCGACAGGGATCAGCGCAAGGATCGCAAGGCTAAATATCCTCCACATTCACGATGTCGCTGTTCTCCAGGTCAAAAAGAACGTGACGGCCTCCGTTCTTCTCGTTGATCTCGATACGGAAAACTTTCTCGTCCGGAATGGTGAACTTATCGAAAGCGATCACGTATTTCATCCGGCCGTTCCCCTCTATCCTGGGCGAATAATTCTCCGAGAACAAAGCCTGCTGATCCACTTCCTGGGATGCGGTCAGCTTGGCCGTTTTCTTGTCGATGATGTAATACCGGATATAATCTATATCATAAGGCAGTTTGCTTTTGTTCTCGATCTCAAAGGTAAACAGGAGCAAGTTATCATATATATGCAGGTTGTTCACGGAGAAAACGATCTTGTTGCGAACGATCCCCTTGTTGAATATCCCCCTTTTTGCGTTATATACCCGGCTCATGACCTGATCCCTTTCCCCGGCCGGGATAATGTTGTCGGTCAGGATCACGTTCGCCTTTTTCTCCGGCCGTTTCTCCCCTATCTCATAGACGAACGCCTCCGGCTGCTGCCGATAATCCACGTTGAACGTGTAGAACTTCCCCCCTTCGGTCGCCAGCGACACGTTTGTCTGCCTGGGAAATTCCTCCACCTTTCCCGTGGCTGCGATCATTCGCACGATATTCTCGGTATTCTCGGCCTTGCTTACCTGTATGCAGGTATCGCCGTAATCTATATAAATCACCTTTTCCGGTGCGATCAGGTGCGTTTGCGACACCTCATTCAGATAGATAGTGTCCGGCCGTATGCTCGACATATCGGGCAGGAAATAGTTCGTATGCTCCAGGCTGTCGGCATAGGTCACGTTAAACGAATAGAAAAAACCTCCCTCGGTCGCCACGCTGACGGTCGTCTGCTTGCTGAAACTTTTCCGGTTGGCCTTTATGCGCAAGATATTAGGCACGCTCTCCGGGTTATCGACGGCCACGAAGTCCGTAACGGCCTGGTTATACTTCACGGCCGAGGGGAATACAAGATGTATCGTCTTGGAATAATTCACTGCGATAGGCAGGCTTTCCACCGGGCGGATCTGCGCCCCGGCCGAGGAAACGGCCAACGCCAGGATAAAAGAACAAATAGCTTTCATTTCAGATATAGTTTATAGTTCGACTTCACGGTGACAACGACCTGGTTGTTCTTCTTCCGGAACACGCTCTTTGCCGCATTGCTCACCGCATTAACCCCCGTACTTAAAACGTCCGTCCCGTAAGAGGTAACGTTCATATCGCTAACCACCTCGTCGGCCGCCTCCTTTGTCGCTTCCGCCTTGATGTTCAAGGGCACATATATACCGGGCAGTCCGTCCCTGTCGTACACGGTCTTTTGCATCTCATAGATGCTGTTCCCGATCCGGACGGATTCAACCGTTATATTGATCCTGTCCTGTGCGAGCTTCACCACCCCGAAAACGGCCGTCCCCTTGTTAATCACCATGCCGCCGGGCAGTTGCATTTCTTGGAGCGTGACAAGTTTTATCACGCTCCCGTTCGTGATCTTCTGATCGCCCGACACAATGGCCTCTATCGTGTTTCCCTTGTTCTCCGGTTCTTCCCCCGAAAAGAAACGTCCTACTGTCCTTTCAGGCTCTTCCTTCTTCGGCGTTTCCTTTTTCGGCCGGGCTTTCGCCGTTCTCCGTTTCATGGCTGCGGCCGCTTTCAGACTGTCGGCTCTCTGGTTCTGCCTTAACTGTTCCTGCAAGGCTATCACTTCCGGATCTTCCCGGTACATAGCTCCCGAACGTTCCCGGTACACTTCATCGGTAAAATTCTCGTACTCCGGCCGTCCGTCCGTATTCATCATATCGTCCAGGGTAAAATCGCTTTGCTGCTGTGCCCTAAGCGAAGTGTTCACGCTCCCGTCCTCTTCCCGGTTGTCCCCTTTCCCGGTCAGTGCCAGCGTAACGGCCAGCACCACCAGCACGAAGATCCCCAGGGATGCGAACAGGATTATTTTTGTTTTCGTGGCCTTATCCATAGTGTTACTTTTTTTCAGGTTCTTGTTCTATCCGGACAATCTGCTGTATAAACTGGTTAAAGAAAAATCCCGTCACGTTCTCCGGAAATTGCGGCGTGGTTCTCACGATCTCCCCTTTCGTCCTGATAAGAAACCTTAGCTTCTGCCCCGAAACGCCGTAAATCGTCAGGGTGGAAGTGAAAGCCACCTTGTACGGCTCATTGTCCCCGGCGATCGTCTGGATGCTGTCTATCTCGCATTTATAGACCGCCCCGTTCTGCACCGCATCAAAATAGGCCTTATCATTATAATACTTTGAGAACACGGCATTCAGATCGTTCTTATTGACATAAAAAGCGGCGTGCGCCTGATTTTTTTTCAGGTTCAGGCGATCGAAGCTGTTAGCGTACCCGGTCGCCTCGGCGCACGTCTTTTTCACCAGGGCAAGAAACAGAGCCTCGCTATCCTCGGCGTGCGTTTTCAGGTACTCGCCGGATCGCTCCACCACGACCACCTTATCCAGTGCCGTAAAATTCACCACCAGTCCCCAGGCCAGCACCAGGACAACCACCACCAGGGCAAAGCCCAGGCACAATTTTAAGTTTACCGCTCCTTTGCGCTTGGCCTCGGCCAGTGTATCAAAATCTTTCAGTATATCGTCTTTATTCATAAGATCAGGATTTAAAACAGTTCACGACAAAATTTCACGCTTTTGGCAAACAGGAAAAGTTTGAACACGAAAGCGAAAAGAAGTCCCAGCATGGTATATTTGTTCTGTCCGCACATGTGCATGATATTCTCCGCAATGATAGACCCCAGGGCGTTGGCTATCAGGAACGCCGGGATCGTCATGTAACAGACAAACAGGTTTTTCAGGTATGCGTGCGTATAATGCCTCGTTTTCTCGTCCATGTAGAGTATTACGGCTATCGGCGTGACGATCTCCAGGAGTATAAGATACAGATACCGGGCTGACGCAAAGAAGAAAAATATATATTTCGTTGCGTACAGGAGTATCGTATAAGCCGCAATATTGAACGGCAGCATGATAACCTCCTGAATCTGCTGCCCTACCCAGTTATGCCGCCTTTGCACGTCCTCGATATAGTCCTTTGTAAAGGTTACGATCGCCTCGTCAATGCTTAGATCCACGTCCTCCTGATAATGGCTTATCAATTCGTTCTGAAGATTTCCAAGTGCCGTTTCCACGATCGTAAAGGCGAACGGTGCGACCATGATAATGGCGAACACATAAATATAGATATAGAACAGTTTGAAGAACTGTTTCATATCGACGGGCTTGTCCCCCTCGCTAAAGGCCTCTTTCCAGGCCGTCACGAACTTTTGTATCACGATGATAACGGCGATAAAGGAACAAAGGGCGATGATCCCCTGGCTGACGCCGTTCATCTTGACGGCCTCGTATGCGCTAATCACATTGTCGATCACTTCCATAGGCTCACTTCTTGGCTGTTGATTTCAGGGCTGCGATCCGTTTTATAGCGTCATTGACCGTATTAAACCTCGCTCTCTCGTCGAGCATCTTGTCCCGGTTCTCTTTCAGCTTGTTATCCAGATCCACGATAATTTTTATCCTCTCCCCGTCGGTCATGCTCACCGAGGGCGATATGATCGTCCGGATCAGGTCAAAGGAAAGCACGCTTTCCTCCATGATCTTGTTCAGCACGTTCGTATATTCCCCGTATGCCTCCTGTCCGGTAAACACGTCCGACCGGGTGCACTCTTTCGCCGCCAGTTCCAACATTTCCCCCTGCATGGAAAGCACCTGCAACACCATTTTAGAGTTTTTGATAACCCCGTTCACCTGCCGGTACAGATCCAGGCTCTTAGTCAGTATGTCCCTGGATTCCCCCAGCACTTGAAACTGTTCGTATGCCTGTTTAAGTTCTTTCGCCCAGGTTATCTGCGATAGCTGCGTCAAGGCCGGATCGGACACCACCCACTGGCCGAACGCCGTACAGTAAAAGCACATCATCACAAGCAAACTACATAGACATTTCCGTTTCATAACTTTTCTGTTTTAATTGTTTATACTTCTCTATGGCCGTTTCCATGCTTCCGGCCTCCTTGTAAATCTCCTGCAATTTGTTCCATTTCTCGCCGTCGGTCTGGAATGCAAGCAATTTTTCCGGTGAAAGCTCCAGGCGTACCACCGTTGCATAACTATCCATAAACCGGATGAATATCTCCGAATACGGCCGTACCCCTGAAAAGTCGTTACGGATCGACTTCATCAGGTTTACGTGGCTCCGGTTCTTGATATGGAACGCCTCTACCGTCTGGTCGTAAACGATCTCGTTGGCCGGAAGCACGTATAAGAGTTGCGTATTGGCGATAATGCCTTTCGTGTACTCGTTATCGGGAAGCTGCGCCAATGACTGGACGATCGTACCCACCGCCCCGTTTTCCTTGCGGAGTTTCTGGTAACAGAACGCCACCGTCGAATGTATGTCCGCACCTGAAAAGGTGTCCTTTATAGACTGGCTTTCTGCGTACTCGTCAAAGATCAGCATCCCCCTGACGGAACGATCCGAAAGGATCTTGTTCTCTATCGTATCGAAAAGGATTGTCATAATGACGGAAATCAGGAACGGATCTTTCTTTATCTTCGTCAGCTCAAAGACGATAAAATCCCGGTTCTGCATATCGTTCTCCAGTGGGGACGGCTTGCACACGTTCTCATAAAATCCCCCCGGCATAAATTCCGAACACACGTGCAGGAAGCTGTCTATATCGAAGTATTCCGGCAGGATATTCAAACGCTCATACAGTTTTTTCCCCTCTCTTTGGACGTACCTGTAAAAGTCCGGGAAACAATGGCCGTCGGGAATATCCTCGTAATAACGGCAAATGATCTTTGTCAGCGAAACAACTTGTTTCGTGTCCTCCATGATCGCCTTAGACCGCCAGAATTTAAGCACCAGGTTTACAAGCGTCTTTATCTTCTCGTTGTCCGGCTGCTTCCCGGCCGTATAGAACGGATTGATCCCCAACGGGCTGCTGCCGTCATAATCAATATGCAGCGACCTGTCCGGGTACAACTGCGAAAGCTGGTAAAAGCTCTTTCCGAACTCGACGACGATCTGTTTATAATTCTGCTCGATGTTCTGCTGGATGATGTTCAACGACGTAACCGACTTTCCCCCACCCGTCGATGCGACGATAATCATGTTACGTGCCGGAATGCGTTTCTTATCTGCGTCCCAAACGTCCTTTCGAATCGGTGTTTGATACAGCCGTTCGTTAAACAAGATCCCCTCCTTGTCGCTGCGGAACGTAGAGTAATTGATCCCCATGCAGAGCGACGAATGCAGATCCGAAAGAAACAGGTAGTCCGGATTCAGGTTGTTTTCCCGGCCGATGATCGAGCCTATAAAGATATTATAAAGCCCCTCGTAACTTGGAATGTAATATTTAAACCCGGCGTTCGTGAAAATCATTTTTACCTGTTCCGTCTGTCGGTTCAGGATCGTTTCGTCATCCTCCAACAGCAACACGTTCAGGTGCGTTTTGCAAAGCACGTTTTCCTCGTTGATGATCTCCTGCTCATACGAGGCCAGGCCGTCATAACGGCTTTTTATGGCCTTGTCAAACTCCCGGTAACGGCCGAACAGCTTCACCCTCTCGGCCAGTTCCTCCCGGTAGCTTCCCCCGGCGAATTTCCATATCTGGTTTACCACATGGGAACAGGGCACATGAACGCCGATCCTTTCCAGCATCGACATATAAAGCTGGCTGTTTGCCTCCTGCAAAGTGCTGTCCGTAACATATACTTTCATCCTGTCGGGCAGATACCTTTCATCACAAACGGCAAAGAATATCCCTTTCTTCTGCCCGATCCTTATCATATCGGAACACTGTATATCCCTTAGTCCCTCGTCGTCATGGAAACCGTTCACGTACCGGAAAAGGTGCTGTTTCACCTCGGCCACGTTCAACGGCCGGATCTGCGTGCCACGGATATTCCGGATAATGGAAACTGCACTCTCCACCGATTCCAGAAACTCGGCCAGCCTGTCCCGGTCTGCCTTCGCCAGTTTCTCGCTATACGCCAACGGGTTGGCCTGGTACGCTTTTTCAAGGCTTTGCAGTCCCGAAAGCGTAAAGGACAATATGCAGAAGTGATGCAGGTATTCCCGTCCGTCGAAATACTTCCTTTCGGCCGTCTGTATATAGCCCTCCCCCTCGATCACATATTCCGGCTTGAATTTCCTGCGTAAAAACACGTCCTGCTTATGTATAAACCCGGTTCGGACATACTGGAAAGCCCGGAATAACTCGTTATGCCTTTCCTCCAGATCCGAGCGATCCAGCGAATAGGCCTCCGGCAATTCCAACAGGTAGGAAACGGATATTTCGCCGGATTTGGTAAGTATGGAAGATCCTACCGTATCCAAGATACAGTACGCTTGCGCTGCCGATATTTTCATAAAAAGAGTGTTTACAGGCTGTTTAACAGATCCTTATTCGATATGACAAATACCTGTCTTTTGAACTTGCCGAACTTGCGCTGCATGGAAAGGTTGATAAAGACGATCCGCAAGACCACAGAGGCGAACGCCCCGGCCACCAGCGAAACGATAAAGGCCAAAAAAGATCCCTCCCCACTCATGGCACTTGTCAGGAAGCCCACGACAAAAAGAACAATCACAGCCAGGATAATACAATAGATGCAAAAAAACTTCGTTCTCATTCCATGCACTTTCAGGGGTGTTTCCAGCCCCTTTCTAACCTGGAAGTCCATTAGAGGGACATTTTAAGTTTGCTATTGATAAGTGCGATAACGGCTGCAATGATCGCAAGCCCGATGATGATGTAACCAACTACCCAGAGTAAGTTTACAATACCCTCTTTTCTTGTTCCCTGTCCGTCCCGGTCTATAATCTTATCATAATTCATCACCACACCGATCCCCACTCCCACGATCAGGAGCATGGCGATCACCGGAACGGCATAATCACTAAGGAATGTGTTTACTTCATTTCTGATACCTCCAGTAGCCTGGAGCAAGATAAACAAAGGCGTTTTCATAAGGAGTTTATTTTTAAGTATTTAAGTAAATAAATTCTTATCCGGCCAATCCAAAAACAACCTTTGCTATTGCACTGGAGTTTCAAACTGGAGTGTATTTATACAATTATATTGTACAAAATCCATTCCAATTTGACATAATACACTACTGTTTTAATAAATACACTAATTATCAAACTTTTATAATTTTACCCCTTTTTTATATTCCACAAAAAAGTGTGGAGTTGTCCCACACTTTGTAGAATGTCGCCACACTTCCCTTGTTATTCAATGCCTTGTATATCCCTTATGATCTGCTGGTAATTTTCCTCTATATCCGAGGCCAGTACGGGATGCACGATCGGAAGCGGATCTTCCTTGTCCTCGTACATTTCAAACCTCAAATGAAAGTTCCTCATGTTGGAATGTGCCGCACTCCCCACGAACTCGCCCGATTTCAGGCTGGTAAAGAAATTCGTGTCGTATATTTCCTCTTTCTGCGTGGAAACTGTACGGCTGCGGTTCTCCCCTCCCCGGCTGCTTCCGGTGGTCTTTGAAACCCTCTGCCTCTCCTCTTTTCCAAAAACAAGCGGGTAGCTTTTCAAGGCCTCTATGTCCTTTGTCCGGCCAAAGAACTGGTTCCCGAAATTGGATTCTATCGAACTGCGGTCATATTTCCCGTATATCTTCTCGATCTTCGCCGCCGACTGCGTGAGGAAAACGAAACTGCAAAGGTATTCCCTTAGAACGGACGGCAGTTTCTCGAAATCGGCGATCCGGAACGTGGTCGCTTCATCCAGAAAGTAGAAGAACGGCACTTTGTTCGCCAGCGTGAAACGCCGGGACGAAATGGAAAGCATGAGCGATATAACCGGGGAAATCAGGTTTTCGATCTGATAGGCGTTCGATACGACAACCAATTTCGGACATTCCGGATCTATCAGGTTAAAGTCGAAATCATTTCCGGAAAGGACATAACACACCTTTTTTTCGTTGGCGAGCGTGCTTAGACTGTTGGTAAGGCTGCTTAGATAGCTGCTTTGCGTCTTGGGGCTGTCCTTTGCGTCCAGGAATGCCCCGGCCAGTACCCGGCTCTGGTGCTTGCCCTCCAGGAACGACGTTATCCGGACAGTTCCGGCCGAACAAATGAAATTAACGATATGGGGTATCGTGCAAAACTGCGGATAATCGTTATAAAACCGGATCGAAACGCCCCTTAATATCCCCAACGCCCCGTTAAACCACTCGTCCCGTTTGCCGTCCTTTCCCTGGTAGGCGGTCAGCATATCATCCATTAGCTGCAAGAACAAGGTTTCATTCTTCACCACGGAAGGACGTATCGGATTTGTCCGGTGCGTCCGTTCCATATCCGTGAAACTGATCTGGAAGCACCCATAAGGGTAATTATGTTTTTTTACCAGGTGTACGGCTGTCCTTGCCAGATCGAAATCCTTGTAATTATAGACAAATCCGGCAAACCCGGCCTGTATATACTGGCTTAACAAGGGCTTTCCTATGCTTTTGGTCTTTCCGGAGTTCGCCCCACCATAGACCAGGAAATTATCGAACGGATCGGCAAAGGTTATTTTCCTCCCTCCCCCGGCCGACAGTTCAAAACGGTATTTCTGTCCTTTTTGCTGCTGTTTCCCGGAATTTGGAAGCAACAGCACAACAACGATGATCCCCACCAGGCAGGCGATCCCTATAATAATATACATCATCATATCATAACTCTTTAAACGGGTTTAGAAAACTGCCGATCTGTTTTATCAGCATCATTTTTATATTAGCCGGGTTCTGTATAAGGCTGACGGCCTTTTTCACGTTGCCTACAAGCATCCTTTCCGTCCGGAAGCTATCCCCCAGGATCTCGTTTATCAGCTTTTGTTTGGCCTTACCACCGATAAACCCGACCGTCTTGTCTGCGCTTCGGTGCGTTCCCCTTTCCCTTTCCCGGCCTCCGGTATCTTTGGCGTACCCGGTAAAGGCAAGCAAATCCCGGCGTTCCATAAAGAAAGAACTTTCCCCCTTGATGTAGGTATAGTTTCCGGCCTCGTCCCTTTCGATCGTATATCCCCTCTCCCTCATGGCCTTGTTTATCTGCCTTACCGTCCGGTATTCGGGATTTGCCAGGCACTCCCTAAGATCCTCGTTCCTGACTGCGTACCCATGCTTGTATCGGTCTATCAGATTGATCTCATTCTCGTATGCGTATTTCCGGATCGCCGAAATCGGCACATAGGTTTTCGTTTCCCTATCAAACAGTACATCATAAGACACCTCTTTAAGCTCTTTCCTGTATTTCACCGGATCGGGTTCAGGCATGGGCGTTTCCGCTTCGTTTTCCGTTTCTTCCGGATGTGCCTCGCTCCCCGGCGTTTCCTGCTGTGGCTGCTGCGCTTCCTCCTTTGTTTCCGGCTTTCCGGTCACGCTTTTATCCTCTTCCGGCTCGATCGGCACTTTCTGGTATGTCAGGAAAGAAATATTCTTGGCTTCCAGGCCGTTTTCCCGGTAGGCCACGCCCTCCTGCTTGTACTTGTACAGGTTAAACCGTTCGATAATGCCCTCCATGTGGCGGCTCTCCAGTTTCGGATCGGCGAATTTTTTCAGATCCTTGTGCCGTATGCTCACCCGTTCACCCTCCCGTGAAAAGGAATGTACCCCTTTCCGTACCTTATGCGTGTAGCCTTGTTCTTTCATGGCTACGACAATCTGGTTAGCGGACGTAAAACGGTAGTTCTCCAACAGGTTTTTAAGCTCCGGGTTCTTGATCTTCTTCAAGACGGCTTCGGCCGTCGGTTCGCTTTTCACCAGGTTTATTTGATGCTCGTATGCGAACTGCCGGACGGTGGCGAACGATACCGTCGTATGGTTTTGTTCATCATAAACCACTTTATAAGCGACCTCTTTCAAGGCCTTTTCCCCCTTCTGTGCTTCATCTTTTACATATGTCGAGAAACTTATATCCTTTACCTGCAAACCGTTCTCCCTGTACCCGGCCGGGTTCGCCTCGTACTTTGTCAAGTCGAAACGTTCCGTTATGCTTTTTAGCTGCTCGTCAGACAGAGGTTGTTCGAACGCTTTCAAGAGCCTGTGTTCAACCTGGAACACTTCACCCTCCCGTGAAAAGGAATGCACCCCCTTCCTTACCTGGTGCGTGTAACCTTGTTCCCTCATGGCTGCGACGATCTGGTTTGCCGCCGTAAACTGCTCGTCCTGCAATATCCTTTTAAGCTCCGGGTTCGTGATCTTCCCGATCTCGGCCGATACCTGCGGACGTACATAAGTTTCCCCCTCTTTGGCCTGGTAATCGAATTTCCGGTTAAAACATTCCTGTACCCTGACTTTCCAGCCCTCATGTGAAAAACCCCGTTTCACCGTCCCCCTGCCCTCCAGTTCCCAGGTGTTCCCGGCCGATTTAGCCCCCGGAGAAAGTTTCACTTTCCCGTCCAGGCTCTTGCGTGAAACGATTACGTGAACGTGTAAGTTCAGACCGGGTTTAGGCTCTCCGATCCTGGCGATCCCCTGTTTCACCTCTTCATCTTCCGGATGATAGGATCGTTCCGTTTCCACACGTGCGTAATACATGAGATCCTGGCCTCCCCTAATATTGTCCCGTCCGAAGTTCAAGGCGTATTCATCCATAGCCGAACGGGTGAACGCCTCCAGCTTTTGGAAAACCTCTTTTTTCTCCTGTGGTGTAAGTTCCTTAAAATCGTCCACTTTCCGGCCGATAAGGTGCATTTGTTCCGACTGCGACGGATTGAGCGAAAGCATGAAGAATTTAGCGTCGTTAGCCCCTAACGCCTTTTTGTTCCCGTCTATATCCATAATTACCCGTTCGGGTGAAATATCCTGCTCCGTATGGGAGAAAAAACGCTGTCCCTCCCCCGTTTCCTTTTCCAGATAACGCACCAGGTCGTGACAGCTTCCCGTATTTCCGCTTTTCACGTCCTCGGCCGGGTGTACTTTGGCAAACATAGGCTTATCTCTTTAGTTCGTCCTTTAACCTTTTCACCCACATATCCAGCGTATTACGGTCTATCTCATAAACCGTATCGTTGAATGTCGGTATCTTCTTCACCTCGTCGATACGCTCCACGATCTCCAGGATCTTGTGCGTATTGCATCCGACGGCCGGAGTTCCTTTCTCCTGCCGGGCTATTTCGAGATCCGTTTGCAGTTTCCCGGCCTTCTCCCGGTTTTCCCTGGCTTCCTGTTCCAGTTGCTTGGAACGCTCCAAAAGTTCCTGTACCTGTGAGATGTGCATATATTCGTCCGGATTGTCCCCCGGCGTTTTCACTTCCCCGACAAGCGACAAAAGGAGTTGTTCGATGTTTTTCAGCCTTACGTTAGTGGATTTCTCAATGCCCCGGACAACTTCGATCACCCGGCTTGCCTGCTCTTTGGCCGCAATGTTCGGCGGCATTACATTCGACTGCGGGGTGATCCCCGTTGTTTCAAAATAGAGTAACATTTCGGCCACGAACGCATCGTGCGATTTGTTTCCTTTCAGCATATCAAGCCTAAACCTTGTACTCTCCTTTATACGGATAGACGTATCTTTACTTGTTGTTGCCATAATTTCACGTATAGGGGTTTGCATACATAAATATCGGCTACAATATACTATAATTCAATGAATTATCAAAATAATGTATGCAATATGTATGCAATTCGCATACATATAAACAAGTAAACAGTTATATATCAGTGATTTAGAAAATCAGCATTGGACTAAGTCCAATGACTGCTTGCTCACTTTGGTAAACCGTCGTTCTCTCTCTCCTTGCTTCGCTCGTCGCTCCTGGAACGCTCCGCACGGCTTCGCTCCAATACATCAGACACCCAGCCCCCAAAATGCACATTACAAATGTACACCGCCCCCCCCAAAAAAGTGTACATTTGTAAAACGGCGGCAATCGTTCCGATCACCTTATATTTTACAACACAAAAACAAAATTTTACACATTTTAACGCGCGGAAAAATCGCACTAAAGAAACGCTTCGCTCATTTTTTCTCCGTTTCTCATTTTTCCGCTTTCAAAATGTGCATTTTTCACCCGTTCCAAAACCTGCAATTCCGTAAGATTTTCCTTCTTTGTGAGAATAGTCTTTGTAGAGGTTCTTTATAAGAAAGCGTTTTTTCATTTATAATTAACTGAAATACAAATCGTTATAAGTGAAAAGACACAACATAAAATACTCATTTTACTAAAATCCGAAGGGGGAAAATACTTATTTTACTAAAATTACCCCCTCCAATAAATACCCATTTTACTAAAGGTTACAATAAAAAGTACTTGGTATTTTTTGGCGGTATCTTTTATTTCTTTAACTTTGTCCCGAACTCAAAAAAAAAAGCCTATGGCGACCAACGACATCACCCTCTATATTCCTCCTACGGAGGAAGAAGTAATGTTAATCCAGCCGAATAACGTAACATTCGGCCAGTACTCTGTGACCGAGTGGCAAGAAAACCTCCTGACGCTCATAAGCGACCAGATCCAGCAACACATGACCAGGGAAAAACAACTGCCTAAAGACCTCTTTAACCAGCCTGTCGTCGAGATCAAATGCGACGAAGCCGGGGGGAAGAACAACAAGAGCAAAGTTCTGAAAGAGGCTATCGCCATGATGCGGAAAAACTTTTCCTTTCGCTGGGTGCATCCCAATATCCACCAGACGGTGGAAACGTTCGGGGTGGTGATAACGACGGTACACAACATCAAAGGCACAAACCGGGTAGCCCTGACGCTCAACCCCTGGGCGATCCCTTTCCTGCTCTACTACGGTACGGGTGTCGGCGGTACAAGGTACGGGAAGAACATCGCCTTAACCCTCCGGGGCAATTACACCAAGCGGCTCTACAAGATCATTTGCAGCCAACGGGACAGACGGGAGTATTATTACTCGATCGACCAATTCTGCAAAGACCTGGAGATCCCGGCCTCCTACTCGAATGCACAGATCGACCAAAAGGTTTTAAGGCCTGCACAGACACGAATCAAGGAAAGCGAGGCCGATGTATGGTTCGATTACAAATTCATCTGCAAAACGCCTAAAAAGGGGCAAAAACCGAAAGCCGACACGATTATCCTGTTCATCCATGCGAGAAATCCCCAAGAACTGCGAGGCGACCAGCAACAACAATACTCGTTCGTTTACCGTTGGGTTTACGGTGCTTTAAGCTATCCGAGCGACAACACCCCGGTAAGGGCACTCGACAAGATCCTGGAAAGCGGACGGCTGAAAGACGTGTACGACCGTTGTGCATATTACGACGATAAGGTTTGCAGCGGTGAAATGAGTACAGCCCACGCACAAAATTCACTGGCAAAGATGCTGCGTGAGGATTTCGGTATCAAGGCCAGGGGGAAAAAGAAAGATCCCGACCTGTTTGGTTAAATCCGGAAGATTTTCTATATTTGTGTGCGGCCGGGGTGGTTCCCGTCCGTCTGGGGGCTGACGGCTATTGCACGTCAAGCCTTAAAAGTGGGGCGAATTGACGTATTACGACATCCCCACTTTTTCATATACCCCTATATTGTAATGCACATTACAATAATACTAAAATACTAAGATTAGTATAGACTTATCTTAGTATTTTAGTAAAACGAGTATGCTTGAAATCTGCCTCCGGCGGGGTTTTTACTGGGGGCTTCTGACCTTTGCACTGTTTCCTATTGTTCCGTAAAATCAGTGTCGCACAGTCCGCACCTTAACACCAGCCCGGATTTTCCCCACACGTTACAGCCGCACCCACAGGTGTATTTCTTCCGCTTTCCGCTTTTGCTCTCCCCCTCGTCCGGATCTTCCGGTTCTTCCGTTTCGTCCCCGTCGCTTCCGGCGATGCGGATCGGCCGGGTAGGTACGGCCGCCAAAGTCGGCTTGTACCTAAGCCGCAAGTTTTGCAGATCCTCCCGGCTTAGCGTATTGAAAACCTGCTCGAACTTCCCTCCCGGAATGATATAATGCGTAATGCTCTGGCCTGTCCTTTTGCCTCCGGCCTCCCCGGTGTCGGACGGCATCAGTCCGACCTGGATCATCTTGTCAGCCCATTGCGAATTATGATACCCTCCCCGGCTCGGCCTGCCGAAATCCTCCTGCCACAAATGGCACATTTCATGTACCAGGGTAGAATGCCAGTCCCGATCTTCCCGGTTCATAAAATCGGGGTTGATGCTGATCTCGTGAACGACCTTTTTTTCCTGCCCGTCCCCTCTCCAACGGTTGGCGGCGAAAAAGCCGAACGCCCCACCGTGACGGGACATATTCACGATACATTCCGAAAGCTCACCGTTAAAAATTGCGTCGTTGTAAAACTGATACAAGTCGTCCAACGTCTTAAACTGGATCGTCGTTATCATAAGCCTTTTGTTTTTCAATCTGAATGCAAAGATACGGATATTTTTGTAATGTACATTACAAAAATACTAAAATACTAATATTAGTATAACCGGATATAAAAGATACCCATTTTACTAAAATACTTGAATAAGTACACGTTACGTTTACAAAATACACTACTGTAATGCGCATTACAAAAATACTATTTTTAGTATTTACTAAAAAAAGCGCATCTATCCCAAAGATTATTCGAGAGATTTTTTTATCTTTCGGCCGAAGAATCCCGGAACGGAAATATTAAAAATATCCACGTTCCCAATAAACCATATACGCCCATGTTTCCAAATTACAAAGACTTTCAGATAGCTGTTTACTACACGCTGGGAAAAGCACTTCCCAAGCATATAGAGGAAGTGCAGACGGAGATCATCGAGAATTTCGATATAAAATACAATTCCCCCATGCTCGCACACCCGTTACTGCGTACCCCCATTTACGAGAAAATCATCCTCCGTATATTAGATACAATGGAAGATTTAAAAGAGATCCGCTTTTCCGACGACCGTACCCATGTCGTCCTTACCGGAAGGGGTAAACATCTCCTGGACGAGTACGAGAATGAAATGAATCAGAGGTTGCCTTTCATCATAAGCCGTAAAAAGTTCAAACGTCACACCCAAGAAGAGTTAGCTAAGGCATACCGGGAACTCAATGAATATCCCGATTAGTTTTTCTCCCAGGATTGAGCGTACGAACTAAAATACTAAAAGTAGTATCTACTATTTTTAGTAGATGTAGTATCAAACGAAACGTTTCTTTAAGGCGATGATCGGGTTTATCATCGTCTTGTACATTTCCAGGGGTTCACCCATAAGCTCGCACCGGATTAGGTGTATCAGCCTCTCGTCTTTCGGATCTGTCGGCTGCGGCTGGCAGTCCTTTCCCGTCCTGGTCTGATCCTCCAGTTCGGCCACTAAAATATACTGGAGCGTAAAGATGTCGGCCACGGTTTCCACCTCTCCGGCCACCTGTCGGTATAACTTCCGGTACTCCGGCCAACGTTCGGTATCATAGATATTCGCCTCGATATAGGCGTTTATCTGCGGAGTGGTGGCCGTCTGCTCGATTTCCACACCGGAAAGCCTGCGGATCACCTCTATTTTAAGTTTTTTCCCGGTAAACTTCTGTTTCGGCCTTAACCCGTATTGCGGCATTTCCCCCAGGGAGATAAACGGCTCTTTATCCCCCTTTCTCCGGTAAATGAAATATTCCGCTATCATCGTTCGGGGATATTCAAAACGTGATCCACTAACAGGGCTTTGTCCTCCGGATTTGCCTTTATCCAGAACAGCGACCAATTCAAGGCGTTTCCATACTCGTTAATACCGTTTTCCCGGACGGTCTGCCCGGCTGTCGGGGAAATCCCTTTCAGGCATGAAAGCGCATTATTATTGCCAAACATGGCATATCTGTTAAAGGCTTCCAACTCGAAAGGATAAATATCAAACCTTTTCTTTCCCTGGACGACCTGCGCAACAATCCGGCTATCATAGTCCGGATATTTGTCGGGTTCGACCTTAATCCCCAGGTTCTCCAGCAAAGCCCGGTTTATCCGATCGTCCGTCCCCAAATAAAACTGAAAGAAATCCCCGTCATACCCCCTGTATTTGCCTAAAAGATGCGCATACAGTTCCGCATCCACTTTTCCGTAAATACAACTCTTTATAAAATCCTCGTCGATACGGTTTCCTGCTATCGCATTGGAAACAACATCAATAATCTGTATAATCTTCGGTTTGTTCATATTACATTATTTTATCTACAAATATATATCTATCCAATCAAAAAACGCATTATCAGAGCTATGAAAGCGAAACGGAGTGTAGCGGCAAAGCGTTTTTTGGTTCTTTTTGGGGCGAGTGCCAAAAAGAACTCCCCCCGAAAGGCTGTCCCCCTTTCGGGGGATCTTCCTTGTATCATGCCACCTGTTCCGCTTCATCTGCTGCCGTTTCCTCGCTTTCTACGGAGATATTCAGTTTCCCGGCTATCATCTTGACAATTTTCATAGCGTCGGCCAGTACGTTTAAAATGAACTTGGGTTCTTCCCGGATCGCCTTTATCCAGCTTTTCAGATAAGCTGCGTTTTCAGTGCGTATATGTTCGGCTATCCCGAAAAACATTCCTGCCAGGGCTGCGGCGAACTCGGCCGTTAATTCCTCCTTGCCGTATTCCTCTGATCCGAACGGGTGCGCAAGATCCCGGTTCAATCGGGTGGGGTGTCCCGTGGAATGTCCCATTTCATGCAGAAGCGTTTCGTAAAAGCTCTGCATATCGACGAACTGCGAGCGAAGCGGCACTACGATATAATCGGCTAAAGGAGAATAGAAAGCCCTGTCGCCTTGCTGCTCCCGTATCGGGCAAAACCAGCTTTTCGCCTCCAGCATGGCGTCTATTTCGGGGTGCGCCTCTCCGGTTGTCCCGTCGGGCTGCTCTGCCTGTCCCCCTCTGAACTTCTCCCTTAACGCTTCCCATTCTTCCGGCCTCACGTCCGAAAAATTGGTCTGATCCAGGTTAAAGACCGAGTAATATTTATAGGTCGGTATAACGTTGTATTCCTGTTGCTGCTCCCGGCTTAACGCCTTGTATTCCTCAAAGGTTATTTTCTTGCGTGTTTCCTTGTGGTACACGTAGAAAAGGAAGTAATAGACCGGAAACGATTTCGATCCTTTCAGCACGGAGATCCCGGCCTCTTTCGCCTGGTTGAATGTCATAAATACGGGTGTCTGGTACTGGAATTTCTCGCAAAGGAAAAGAAGTAAAAAGGCGTTACCTCCGGCGTACCTGCGTCCTGTGAGGTTCTGCGGAAAGAAATTGCGTGTATTCGCCGCAATGGTGATCCAGGGCTTTTGCCAATTGTCCTCTACCTGCTGGATCTTCTCGATCATCAAATTTGCAAACTGTTGCGCTGCCTTGTCGAAATAATCAGTTTTCATAACTACGTCCCCCGTTCTTTATCCTGGTGGGTGAGCCAGTTCTAAAGGTTGTTATCTCTTTTTCTATACCTCTAATATAGCACTTTTATTTGAGATATGCAAGTATTTAAACAACATTTAACTAACTATTTATCAGATAATTATATGAAAAAGTAGTATTTTAGTATATACTAAATTTAGTATTTACTACCTGATTTTTTCCGATAGTAAACTCCCCACCTCGCACCCTCTCCCCCCCAAAAAACCTTGCGGATGCCTAAGATTCCGATGTTTTTGTATCAAGACAACCTCATTTTGGTTTTTCGGGGCTGTCGGTGTGGTCATCTTGCGTTTACCTTGAGTTCCGAGGGGTTTTTGTATGAGAACACCCCAAACGTTTTTTTCCATAGCACAAGTTTTTTAGGAAAAATACTACCTGGCTTTAGCCAGGCTGGAGATTTTTTCTAAAAGCCGCTTGCGGCTCAACTTGGGATATGGAAAAAGCCGTTTGACCTTTGCAGACAAAAACCCCGGTCAAGGTAAACGCAAGGCGGCCACGCCGGAAAAACTAAAATACCTCTCTCCCCTGAAAGGGGGGTTAAAACCGGGTTCGACAATCGGCTACCGGAGTACCCGGATTGTGCCGATCAGTGAAAAGTCAGGCGGCTTTTATCCGGCTGGCTTCACCGAACGGCTCTATCCGGAAATAGCCTACCTTAATCGGGTGGGTGGGTGTATTCATGCGTTAGGGATTGCAGTGGAAAGCCCACAGCCTTTAGGCGAGGACTTGGAGGCGGAAAGCCCGACCGTTTACGGGAACGCCCAAATCCTCCAAAAGAAAAGCGTACTAATATACTAAAATACTAAAAGTAGTAAATACTACATTCCAGGGAACAAGCCTCTATTCTTTTTAAAATCAATCCAGAAAAGCCATAAAATCCTTGTATAAACGAGATATACTCCCTATATTTGCGTAGTAATCCCCTGTTGTCCCTGTCGCAAGACAAACTCCAGGGTTTTGTTTTTATATACTCCCCCCCTATACGGTAGCGTATGGATCTTTTTCCTGAATCACCTTTTTAATCTTGAACAGCCGTTCTTTGGTTAGCGGCTTTATAGTTTCCGGATCCTCACCGTCGAATGTTTCCCCGAAGATCAGATCGTCCACCTCCAGGCCATGATTAAAATTCTCCCTGATACAGTCCCTTAGCAACCAAAGGTTTTTGAGGTTCACCCAATCGGCCGTTATGTTCCTGATCCTTCTAAACATGATTATCGCAGTACGAAAATAATGCCCCACATGATCGTAATCATGGCAAACCCGTTTATCCAGATAATAAACATCTATTTCCTGGTTTTCTTCATCCTCCGCGATCCGGCAAAGGCAGAACGGGATCTGCTCCAGTTTATCCCATTCGATATATTCCGTTGATTTCATATTGTCATTATTATAAATATCATTACTTGACCAATGATGCGATTACTTTCGTAAACTCCGAAATATCCCCCTCCACGCTGGCCTTTTCCAACGCTTTCATATATTCTTTTCTACGCTCCACCGGAACAACCGTCCAGTTATAGCCTCCAGACGCAAGCATGGCGTTCAAGACGAACCGTCCCATTCTCCCGTTCCCGTCCATATAGGGGTGAATATACACGAAAAAGAAGTGTCCCAAGACAGCCCTTACCGCCGGGTGCGGCTCATTCTTCAAGAGATCGAAAAGGACGGGCATAGCGTCCCTGACCGCTTTCGGGTTCAACGGGATATGTTGCGATCCCCGTATATAGACCTGCCCGGTACGATAACCCACAAGATCCTCCCTTTGCAAGATCCCCACCGTAACGAACGGCATCCACATCTGCATATACCAGACCGGATGATCCGCCCTTACCGCTTCCCCTGCGTTCTTTCCTTTCAGTATATCGGCGATCGTCCCCCTGACAGCCTGGAACGCCTGGTAATACCCACGTGCCACCAGTGCGTTTTTATGCTCCTTATCTTCTTCCTCCGGCTTCCAGTTCCCGACACGCACTTTCTCGATCAGTTCCGGGGAAACCCTATATCCCTCGATCGAGAGAGAATGATAAGCGTCCTCCGAATACTTTTCATCGACGGATCTCAAATACCCCTCCACGTCATCAATCTTTCCAGGGGCTTCGGGAAACAGTTCTACAACCTTATCCCTCATGTTCTCCCACATCAGGCGCAAGCGTGTGACGTAAGGCGACACCTCATAAACAAGGGGCGTTCGTGGCTGATCCTCGAACGGATCTTCTTCTCTCACGTCATACCCGAACCCCCGCATCGTGGAAACGATGCTGTCGGCGATTTCGCTGTTCCCGATGTTCCGGAACGCCCCGGCTATTCTTCCGGCACGAAGCGAAGCCCCGTTTTTCGTCAGTACCTTTAATATATCGGCAGCGTCCCGTATCATGGCCAGGCAGGTGCGGGCTGCGATCTTCTCCACCTGGAAATATCTCGGCGTGGTATATACCAGGGCTTCGGCAAGCGGATAGAGATTAAGGCCGTATTCCGGCTCTTTATATACCTGATCCGGGATCTCGCTTTGAAACACCAAAAGCGAGGTATCATACATCAGCTTTTGCGTGTTGTTATGGCCTTTCGGCGATTTGATAACCACCTGTACGGGCACGGTCGTTTTCCCCGAATACAGATCCAACGACTGGTCGGCCGTCAAACACCACCGTTCCCCCAGCCGGACGGCCGCATATTTCGCAATAAAATACCAGAATGAGGTGTACCAGACCGTCGTATCCCCCTCTGTTCCCGGCCTGGCCGCAATATACCAGCCTTTCATTACTTCCTGCAACCAGCCGTTATCCAACAGCCGGGTTAAATGCGTCCTCCCTATCTCGGCCGTCCCTTGCAGGACGACACAGCGGTCTTTCTCCTGGAGCTTTCTTAATTCCTCCAGTGAAGCCGCCATTTTCTCCGCCATTGTTGCCATAACCGTTTTTATTTAGATTCTGATTATTTTCGTGCAAATACTCGTTTTTAGGCACGCGCAAATACTCGTTTTTAATTACGTGCATTTACTCGTATTTGTTGCAAAAATACAATATTTGTTCCGATAATCAGCTATTAATGAAGTCTTTTTTTACTTGTTGTATCGTCGAAACGGCCTTTCCCGTGAGCTTCGCCACGTTCCGGATCGAGTAGCCTTTCTTCAACAAGGCGATCGCCTCCCGGTATTCCTCTTTCCTCTGTTCGGCCGTTTTCCGGCTTCCCGGCTTCCGTCCCAGCCTGCCCCCTTTCTGGATGTACAACTCCCGTCCGCTATTAAGGCGGTCAATGATCCCCTGGCGTTCGATTGCGGCCAGTTCCCCCAATAGGGTAGTAATCAGAGAGGACAAGGGGTTTACCGTCTTGTCCGGCCGTAATGTTTCCAGGTTCAAGTTTTGGATATACACGCATATTTTATGCGTGTGCAGCGTATCGAGTGCCTTTAGTATCTCCAGGGTGGAACGCCCCAGGCGTGAGATCTCGGTCAGCAACAGCATATCCACCCGGTTCTGCGGATCTGTGCAGTATTCCAGGCAACGGCTTAAAACCGGGCGTTCGATATTGGCCTTTCGTCCGCTTATCTTTTCCTCAAAGACCGCCGTCACCTCGTACCCCCGTCCGGCTGCGAACCTCTCCAGATCGACAACCTGCCGTTCGGTCGATTGCCTGGCCGACTGCGAGCTTACACGTGAATAGATAACCACATTCATAAGACAAGGGATATTATAACAGGTCAGTTATCACAGCCGCCGGAATATCCAGCTTTGAGAAAGCGAACATCTTTTTCCCCAGATCCTTTAACGAGGCTCCGATATGGTACACGTCCGTTTCATCAACGATCAGGAAACGGTCGTGACTGTCCCGGTACGTCCTGATGTCGATAGGTGGGTACTGGCTGTTATGCCTGTCAAGATCAAGTTGGAGTTGCTGCGTGATACGCTGTGTGTAAATGGTGGCCGAGACACCGACGCTGCGTTTACTCAACATGAGCAAGACCGTTTCGTCCACATAGTTGTCGATAAGCACGATCGAACGCCTGGCCGACTTTACCAGATCGGTGGCGAACTTGTACGCATCGAAAATCTGGCCGTTATAAAAAATGCCTTCGACCGGGGGCAAGGCAGTACGCACGAAAAAATCTATCTTCTCGGTATGTTGAGCGACAGTCCTTTCAAGTTCTGACAAACGTTTATTAATGGAATACCCCTTTAAAAGATAATCCTTTAATACACTATTCGCCCATTTCCTAAAAAGGGTTGCGTTCTTGCTATTAACCCGATATCCTATTGACAGAATCGCATCAAGATTATAATATTTAGTAGTATATCTCTGTTTGCCGTCATTACCCATATGTTCCAAAATGGAACATGTGCTATCTATATCAAGTTCGCCGCTTTTGTAAATGTTGTTCAAATGTTTGGTAATAGCTGGCCTTTTAGTCCCGAACAAGTCGGCTATTTGTTCTTGTGTCAGCCAAACGGTTTCATCTTCCAACCTCACTTCCAACTTGACCGCTTCATCCGGCTGGTATAATATGATTTCTCCCTGTTCCATTGCTTACTTACCTTTTCTTAATTCATCAAGCCTCTGCATCGCACCGCTGAACTTCTCACCAAACATCATATCATCGGGCAAAACAAACCAGGTGGGAATACCTCTCGACTGTGGATTACCTATACATTCATCTTGCCCGTTCTGTTTGCGGTAATCGTCCCATTCACTATAAGCGATGTTCCAACGAATACCTAATTTATAGGTATTTTCCCATTTAATAATAGCCAGTGAATAGGCCGGATCATCTTTGCCGTCATAAATCACTTCTACAACTTCAACCACCCCTTTAGGGGAATTTATAAACTTCGGATTTTTATACGAATAAGTGCTCATGTCTTTTATTTTTTATTTATAGCACACAAAGATACTCAAAAACAAATATATACATATATACATACGTATGATTAACGTATAAAAACATTTATGGTTATTCTAATCTTTGATTAATTCCGGTACAGAAACAAAACGTACCGAAAGACGGAAACAGGATTTATTTCGGTACGCTTCCCCGATCGGCACAAAAAACACGCAAAAAACGAAAAATACTACTTTTAGTATTTTAGTATATTAGTATTTTAACTATATTTGCGGACATGACAACCATTTAAAAAACTGAATTTATGAGCAAAGCAAAAGTAATCTCCGTATTGAATCACAAGGGGGGAGTAGGAAAGACCACAACCACGATCAACCTGGGCGGCGCGTTACGTCAAAAAGGGTACAAGGTTCTTTTGATCGACCTTGACGGGCAGGCCAACCTGACCGAATCGCTGGGCTTCTCTGCGGAGCTTCCCCAAACGATCTACGGTGCGATGAAAGGCGAATACGACCTGCCGATCTACGAGCATAAGGACGGCCTTAGCGTCGTTCCCTCCTGCCTGGATCTCTCGGCCGTTGAAACGGAGTTAATCAACGAGGCCGGACGGGAGCTTATCTTAGCCCACCTTATCAAAGGCCAAAAGGAGAAATTCGATTATATCCTGATCGACTGTCCTCCCTCGCTGTCGCTGCTCACGCTTAACGCACTGACGGCCTCGGATCGGTTGATTATCCCGGTTCAGGCTCAATTCCTGGCAATGCGTGGAATGGCCAAACTTATGCAGGTAGTCCACAAGGTGCAGCAACGTTTGAACTCGGATCTTTCGATCGCCGGGGTTCTGATAACCCAGTACGACGGAAGAAAGAACCTGAACAAGAGCGTTTCGGAACTGGTACAGGAAACATTCCAGGGCAAAGTGTTCAGCACCCATGTACGCAACTCCATTGCGCTGGCCGAAGCCCCGACACAAGGGCAGGATATTTTTCACTATGCCCCCAAATCTGCCGGGGCAGAGGACTACGAGGGTGTATGTAACGAACTGCTAACAGAAATAAAGTAACCATATGGCAAAGAAGAACGATTTAAAAAACAGTATGTCGGCCGGGCTGACCGGGGGATTAGACAGCCTGATCCAATCCACGGCCGGGCAAAAAGAGGCTCAAAAGCCGAAGAAAGCGAAAACCGTGCATTGTAATTTTGTCATGGACGAAACCTATCACCAGAACTTAAAGCTGATCGCGATCCGCAAAGGCGATTCGCTAAAATCGGTATTGCAAGAGGCTATATCTGACTACTTGGATAAAAACAGTTCCCTGCTATAACAGCGTATCGGGAATATACAGGGCAAACACTCCACAAAAGAAATTCTCCAGGAAAAAGGTACGCAAAAAGCACCCCTACACATCAAAAAGTATATTGAAAATGCGATTCCCTATAAAAAACCCGTTGGCAGGGTTAATCTTGCGTATGTTTAACCTGCCAACGGGTACGATATTAATAAACGTTTGGATTAAGGTTGGACGTTTACGTCTTTATCTGCATCAACCCAGCCTGTTGTCTCTGCATCAAACTGGATCGGATTCAACACAGCCTCTCCCTGATCATCATAACCACCACCGAAAATCAACGTGTAGATATGACGCTTGCCCTGTTCCCATGTATCTCCGAACGGAACATAAATTGTTTTGTATTCGCTTGCTGAACCCAACAGATAAGCTCCGGACTGCCGGATTTTGCAGGCGATCTCCAGATAACATTGCTTCGCATTATCGGCCTCCAACTTGCTTTTGGTGGCTGTTTCGGAAACTTTCCAAGCAGTCAGCTCCTGTGGTATATTCAGCATAGGAGTATTTGTGGTAATATCGGTAGCTTCGGTATTGCTATTGACCGTGATGTTTGCGTTTTTCACTACGGTAAATGCGTGTGGAAATGCTAAATCAGACGAACTCCAACTTCCCGTTCCATCGGCTGTCGCAGGCAATGTGAAGGCGCCGGCAAATTTGAAATTATGAATCTTGATCACGTCGATGTCCACCTGCATGTTATCGTATTGGGTCTTTGCTTTGAATACGACCTGTGACAGAATATGTTTGAAATTAAATTTCACTATTCCGTTGTTCATGTCTTTTGTCTGGCCTTTGGCCATGGCATACATCACGTCGTAGTTTGCATGAGTAGTACCGCTTCCATACTCATCCATGCAGGTATAACTTATCTTTTGGACATCCTTGGTGGCTTCCCAACTATAAAACGCCATCATGTCTTCACTAACCGTTCCGGGATTGAACGCGTAAAAGTCCAAAGCCTCGGTAGGCCAATAACGAAGGTCGCTCGCATTGTCATAATCCCACTTACCATTTTTGTACACGATCTTCACTCCGTCATGTTCAAATTCCGTGTCGTTCTTTCCCATGAAGGCAGTACCATCCGCCGTAAAAGCGAACACGTCGAAATCGGTGTTCTTCAAGTTGGTGTTGGTAGTAGGGGTAGCCCTCGTTTCCGCCGCATTACTTAACACGTTAAAACCAATCGCATTCCGTGAGGAGGTTTCCACATTCGCAATCTCCTCTTCTGAGCAACTCATCAGTAGTACTCCAAAGATTGCCCAAAGCATTACTGTACTTTTTTTCATAAAATGAATAAAATTGTTAATAAATATAATTAATAAAACTCGATTACAACACTATATCCACATTCACATCATCCCAATCATCAACGTCCACATCAAATCCCGGACCGCCACTTCCCGGCTCGGATGGTACCTCATAATCAAAATTCAACACCAGATGCACATCACCGATATGCCCCGCTACCGGGACATCATGCACTTGGTCGCTCACGTCCTGTTCCAATACAGACATGCTGCCTGAACGGTTCTTGAGATACAGCCGGAAAACATTGGGCTCTCCTTCAAGTGCGGAATGTCCAAACGTATAGAATCCGCCTATAATCTGATTCCGTGAAACCATTCCATCAAAGAGCAGGCTCTCCGAAAGATCGGCGGGCAAACTGTCGCCGGACATGTTAAGCGAGCCGGACATGCCGGAAAGAGCGGCCCGCAAATCCGCCACCCTATCCAGTCCCCGAAGACCGTTCACCTCATACGTGTAGTGACATACCATGTTTACGGGAGTTAGCCGTACTATCTCCGCGCTTCCTCCCGGAATGTCCTTGAGGATAACTCTGTCTATATGGTCGCCACACAGCCAGGGTGGGGTGACGGCCATTGTCTGGTTATCCGGCGACCGAACATCACGCGTATCGGCAGTAAAAAGCGTGTAACTGCCGTTTTCTTTCCAAACCATCCCGTCGGTATCGTAGTTGAAGCAAATTACCCGGTAATCATTCTCGGGGAGCTCCACTTCCCCATCCTCTCCTCCGGGGAAATCAAATATCCACGTGTTGCTTTCATCATCGGTCGGATAAAATACGACCCTCATGCCTTCAGGCTTGTCATGATTGGAAATCTTGGTCCAGTCGAATACTACCCGCACCGTGGCAAAGTGCGGATGATCGTAACATAAATCCTTATGCTCACAAGCCGTCAGTCCCATCCATAAAAATATGAACACCAGACTAAAGCGTATCAGTATCACTGCCTGCCTCCTTTCTTCTCGTTGTAGTTGCCACGGCCCAAGAGCCATACGAGCGAAATCTCCGCCTCCGTGAGACCAAACCAGTGGCGCCGTCGGGTCTCCTTCCAGACATAATGGCCGTCGATAGGGGCATATTTATGGTATTCTCCACCCCAATAGCCCACACCGATGACGAAATCCAGATTCAGACGACGGGCGACGGGCAGCGAATAACCATACTCCAGACCTACCGAATAGTTCATCTTATCCCAAAGCGTACCGCCAGGCTTGCCGCCCATGTAGCCCGTCCCCCCGGTCTCGAAGTCGTAGGTGAATATCCGACCGTAGAGACCGATGTGATGCCCTGCAAGCGGTTTTTCCGACGCTTTCCTGCCAAACCAGCGGCGCACTTCCAGATCCCCGCCATAGAGCCGCCAGTAGTTATGGTGCCGGTCGCTTTTCCACCAGGCATACATCCAATTCCCGGCCAAGGACCAGTTCTTTCCGACGTAAAACTCCACCCCTATATTCGGCACAAGCAACGCATCATAAAGCATGTTCGTTTTCACGGCCATGTAAAAAGGCCCATGTTTTTCCCCAGACTGGAAACCGCCCGTTTCTCCACCGAACGGAGAAAGCTTACAAGGTAAGTACAATGTATCATGCAGGTGGGAGATAACCTGCATGGCAGGGAACGACTTCCGTTTCGATTCATACCAAATATACAAACAAGATGCACGAAGATCCGGAAACAAATTCCGATACATGTACCGATATGGGATGCCGTACCGCAAGCGTTTCAATTCATTTATCTTGTTCTCCCCGTTTCCACTTGCTTCCACCTCGGAAACAATACCTTGCAGAAGCTCCACCGTTTCCGATTTACCGGGCATTCCGGGATCATTCTCCACCAAACGCAGCAATCCCCTCCAGTCACGCCCCACGAATACCGACGTTTTCAGCGTGTCGGGTAGCGGCGAGTAACCGCACACGTGATCGAACAAACGTTTCGCCCTTAGTTCAGACAAACGCCTGTTCAGTTCGATGCTCCCCTCGGGGGACGCCGCACCGACCACCATAATCTTGCAGATAGAGAAAGCCGTGTCCGGCCTGTATTCCAATATCCGGCGGCTGATCTTCTCTAACGACCGCCTGTTATCCCGTAAAGAGAGATCTATTTCCGTTCTACCCTTGTGGAAATATATTTTCACGGAATCCCGTGTCTCTTGAGCGGAAACGAAAAGAACGGAACACGATAAAAAAGAAAGGAGAATTACCTTGAAAAGTCTTAAATATAGGTTTCTACACACACTCGTGTGTGTGTGTGTGTGTGTGTGTGTGTGTGTGTTTATAAAAAAAATCAATATTTCCAACTTTTTTCTGTTTTTTTTGCATATAACTTACTATAAAATATCTGCTACCCCAGAAAGAGCAACTAACCAAAAACCTTTATACTTTTGAAACCTAATATTTTAATTATAAATTCTATACTTACAATTTTGAAAGCCGCAAAGATACATCATTTTTCGAAATTAACAGTTAATACGCAATATTTTCTACATAAAGATACAAAAAAAGAAAGCGATATCGGGGCGTTACACCATAAAAACAACCTATCGGTTATTATAAAATGATATTGCGCACCCGGCTGATCGGTACGGTTCTCCCACCATGCGGACAACATTAAGGTACTGCAAAAGTATCTTTTCATCTGCAAACAAGGATGTTCAAAAAGAACTTGGTATTTCATAAACACTGAATTTAAGATAATAGGGCAAAAAAATAAAAGGTTCGTAAACCCTTTTAGCCAACAATTTGTTATCTTTGTGCGGTCGTAAACCGACCGTGTTTTTACATTTTGAGAAAAAAAGCGTTTAGCTGATTTCTGTGCAAGCGAAAAGTCCAAAAATTGCATTATACACAGAGAAACAGATAAATGCTCCCCGTGATATGCGGGGGGTATCTCCTGTTTGTGTGTATAGGGCTTGGACTCCCTCGCTTGCGGATAGGCGAATGCCCTTCCGCTTTTTTTATGTTTATTGGCTTGGTGTAGGGCACAAGCGAAATCCTTATAGCAATGGAAAAGACACAGCGAAAACAGTCCCTAAACTGCTTGTCAAACACTCCTAAGCTGTTTGACCTCAAAGAACTACTTAGTTCGCTTAAGATCACCCCCGGACAAATGGGAAACATGAAAGGGTTGATATACATCGAAGGGCTGACGGAAAAACAAGTACGCCAAAAATTAAGCCATGCAAAGATCATCGGAACAAATAGATTCGGCATTAATTCCTGCCTGTATTATATCTTCTTTGAGGATGTAAAGGGGAGATATTTGTGCCTGTTTAACGGTGACAGGGAATGTTTCAGAGCGTTGTTTTTCAGTAAGGTATTACTAAATTAACCCCCTATAAGATAGAGTTGTAAAGTTCTTTTCATCCGCAAAATGAAATGAATAGAACGTAATATCTATATTGTTAAAATTTATTAACGGGGTAAATTCTAATTTGTATTTCTACACGCTTTGAATAATAAAATATATACATATTTTTGAACCATTAAAATATAAACTTTATCATGGAAAAAGCAAATATAGGATTTAAAGCCGGGATCATCTTTGAAAAATTAGGAGAAACCGGACTTATAACCATTGCCGAGCTTGCGAGAAGGCTAAATTTTGCGGCTGATGAAACCGCACTCGCCGCCGGGTGGCTCGCACGTGAGGACAAAATCCAATTCGAACTTGAACACCACAGCACTAAGGATAAGAACGTCTTTTTATACCTTATGCTGAACGTGTATTTTTAAAGCCTGTTTAAAAATATTGCCCCCGGCGGGGTTTTCGCTGGGGGCTTCCTGCATTTGCATATATAACCTCAAAGGCAAGTCAAATCGGACGGGGTGGCGGTCGGACGGCTGAAAAGTCGAAAACGTAACACAGGCGTGTTACTACTTGTCTTTGACAAGGCATTTTTTAGGGGTGCTGGCATACAATCCGAAAGGGGCGGGAACGGCTGTTCCCGTTTGTTCTCCCTGCAACCTACAGGATATTAACCTTAAATCATTAAGTGATAAACACTATATTTAATAAACCCTTTTAGCCAACAAATTGTTATCTTTATGCGGTCGTAAACAAAAAATAAGCTTATGAAAACTGCTATGGAAAAAAAAGAAATCGGCTTAATGAGACAGATCGGTTATCTCTCTTTTGTCGTTGTTTTGTTGTATGGGCTTACGCTATTTGCGGTTTCTTGTGACAATGATGAAGATCCTCCTCTTCCTCCCGCAGTGGAAAAAGTAGTGCTGGCATTTGGTGTGGATCAGGGTGAAGGTCAGCTTTCGGCTAAACCGGAGTTGGAAAATACGGCTGCGGAAAAGATAGGAGAATTGATCTCTCCGGCTGAAATAGCGAAAGGCACAACGGTGCATTTTCGTGCTACCCATTCCAAATCATGGACAATCATGTATTGGAAAGTCAATGGCGTCATTATTCGTTCTGTGGAGCCGGAGCAGACTTTCGTCATCGATGAGCATAAGGAGGTTCGGGTTGCTTTCAAGCCTTACAAGTCACCGGAACCAGAGGGGCTGTAAAACAAACTGTGTCAGCAAAGCAATAAAATATTAATTTTGCTGACACAGTTTAATTGAATTCTCTTTTTGCTGTTCATTTGCTTTATTTCAGGACTTCGCCCTTCTCGTTGAAGAACACTTCGCTGTCCGTGCCTTCTGCATCGGTAAATGTCACCTTGTAGGTCTTTGTGCCTTCCTCGCTTTCCTCAACTGCGGCTTCCTTGATTGTCAGGTCTGCGAAATCCTTCTTGATCGTGTCCTGAACCGCCTGCGGCAGATCCTTTACCTCGATTGGCTTATAATCGTTCACCATTACCACAATCTCAACATCCGATACCATGTTGCCGGCGAATGCCACTGAACTACCCAATCCCATAACAAGTGCTACTGCAAATAATACCTTTTTCATAATCCAATCTATTTAAATATTTAACATATGGTTTCTGAAAGACAAAGAACAAACATTGTGCCAAACAAATAAACAAGTCATATATACCTGATAATCAAAAGCATACAAAAAACACATATATTTATTGAAGAACTGTTATCTGTGTATCATTTCCACATTTTGTGGAAATGATACACAGACTTTCTATAATTGCCTCCGGCGGGGTTTTCGCCGGGGGGCTTCTTGCATTTGCATATCTATCAAAAAGAAAGCAATATCGGAGCGTTACACCATAAAAACAGCTAGCCGGTTATTACAAAATGATATTGCGTGTCCGGCTGATCGGGGCGGGTCTCCCACCATGCGGACAAATCCCGGTAACAAAATGACAAAGCGGACATCCCGCCAAAGAACAACATTTTTTTTCTTTTTTCCTAAACACTGGTTCATCAGCTTGGTGGCAACCGTTATCACGAGGCTGCAAAGCGGTGAAAGCGTCTGTGACGTTGTCGGGTTGGTGGCAACGGTGAGTATAGCCGGATGATCCGGATTGTTTACGTCGAGAGGACAGCCCGGACGGGAAAACACCCACATCATTTCGGGCGTGTTAATTTGGGCAACCGCACCCTGCAACGTACCAAGTACCCCGGAAACTTGGTTGTCCGCACCTCTCTGCAACGCATCGTAAACGCTGCGTACCATTTGCTCCGTAATGATGTTCTTTTGCAGCGTGTTGAGCAAGGCTGTGCCATTGCTGCCAACCATTGCCAGCACATGGGGAATGTCGCATATCTCCGGGTGTTCCTCCCGGAGATACCAGATACAGGCGGTCAGCACATCGGTTGCGGATCTGCTCCAAAAGTCCGGGTTCTTTATGCTCTCCTTTGTCAAGTTGGCAACGATAGAAACGGCGTACTCACGTGCGTAGCTCGTATTAGGCACATATTCGGGCTGTATGGGGTTCACAAAGTCCGTCCGGTACGGATTACTGAAATTAAGACGAAAGTGTCTTAAATCGCTTCCTGTTGCGTTCAGAAACGAGCTTATATCATTGTCAAGAGCCGGGAACTTGAAATCGTACACGATCCCGGCAAATCCCTTGCGGATGAACTCAAGGAGCAAGGGCACTGCGACACTCTCGGACTTTCCCGATCCTGCCGCCCCTGCGATGAATATGCCCCGAAAAGGATTGCCGACAACAACCGGGTTTTCATGCGTGGGTATCGAAACCGCCCATTCCCCAGCCGGACGGGACGTTTCCGGCTTCTTTTTCCGAAAGTAACCTTTCGGGACGATGCGCCAAAGGACAAAACAGCACAACAGCACGAGGAACACGAGCAGCCAAATGTAAGCGAACCCGGCGATCTGCCCGGCTTCCACCATGCGCCACGCCTCCGGAAAGCCGGGATTAAGCACCGCAATGACTTTCACAATGAACACAGCCCACACCACCAGCAAGGCGGTAAGGCAACCTTTCCTTTTCTTTTTCGCCAACTCTCCCCTTTTCATAAGCCCATGCCTCCCATACCCTTTACGATCTTCCTCGTCACTTTCTTGCCTATCTCCTTGCTCGCTTCCCTCGCAGCTTCATGCTGTACCGCCTTTATAGCCTGCTGCCGTATCTCTGCCGTAGTTCCGTTCTTGATTGCGTTCAGATACTCGAAGCTCTCCTTTATTTCCCTGTTGTAGTTCATACGCACATCAAAACACCGCTCGCACTTCCGGAAAAAATCCGTCCGGTCAAAACCGCCCCTTACAGCCCCTTTCGCCGTTCCCCTGTGGTTGGTCTTAGGACTTAGTTTGAGCTTGTTCGCCCGGTCTTTCCGGCTCACGATGATATGTGCGTGCATATCGTTCAGCCTTTCTCCCGTCCGGGTATAGTGGATCTTTGCGTAATACTCGATATTGTCCGCTTGCAACCCCTTGTTGAAGTTCTCCGCATAAGCCGGGATGATGTCCTTACGGATATACTCCTTCATCGCTCGTGCCTGCTCCTCCGGGCTGGCTCCCATTGCTGCGAGCTCCTTCTCTGACGGGCTGACGGTGATAACAAAAAACTTTGCGTCCGTCTTGTGGAGCTGCGCCCGGTTATGGTCTATCTTGTAGGTGACCTCTTTAGGGCTGACGAAATCCCGGTACTGGTTGAAGAACGGCTCCGCCTGTTGCCCCTGCCGGATGCGCTCAAGATCTTCATGCTGCAAGTAAGTGACCACCCCGGTACAACTCCCGGTATTGGCATACGTGCCACCCCCTCCCCCTTGTATCTTCACGTTCATAGGCTCTTATCCCTGCTCCTTGTACAGTGTCGCAATGTCGTTGAAAAAACCGCTTTTCTCCTTTGCGTCAACGAGCTTGCCAAGATACATGAACGCTTTCCGTTCCTGCTCGGTGGCTCTGCCCAAAAGCTGGAGTATGTCGCTGCGCAAGTTCCTCGCATCGTAGTTCTGCCGTTGCTGCTGGTCGGAAACGGCTTTCTGCAAGTCCCGCACCTGTCCGGCGGTTGCCAGCTTGTCGAGCACCCTCTCGATACGGGCTTCGGTGGTGCTGATCGCTGCGCAAGCCGGGCGCAAGATGTCCTGTTCCTGCTTCCTGATGAACGCTATCACCTGATCGCAACGCTTGATAAGCTTCTGCATCTCCTTTGCCGGGCTTTCATGTTGCACCGGGTTAATTCCGTATTTCTCGAAATACTCCAACGCACAGGAAAGGAACTCTTTCTTTGAAACATCGTTAGACTTTGCCAGCCTGTCAAGTGTGGCAAAGGTCTTTTGATCTATTGTTACGGTGGTCTGCTTCTGCATAGGCTTCAATTTTAAGTGTTGGTTTACCGATTTTTCCGGTACAATATACTGAATTGTAGCCAATTACAAAAATATGGTTTACCAAAAGTAAACCAACGGTAAACTAATAAAAATTAATCATCTGAAAATCAGATATATAAAAATTCAGCATTGGACTTAGTCCAATGACTGCTTGCTCACTTCGTTCACAGGCAAAACCTGCCGATAATAGCTAAAATAATTGCAATATATAAAATTATCATTCTGTAATACAGAAGATTAGTTTTTATATCAATTAGTAAATCATTGGCTAAGCTATCATTAAACGGCTGATTTTCAGCCGTAACCCCGTAGGGCAAGAGGAAAAACGGTACAAAGTGCCGTTTCCTCTTGCTGTTCTTTCGGCTGCTTTGCATCCGGCGAACACCCTCCCCTGCGGTACCGCAAAAGGGTACTTTTGCATCGTACAAGGGGGACGGGGAGAGCCGGGCAAAGCACAAAGAAAGAACCTATTCCACAAACCAAAAAACACACGCCCAAACGACACAACAGGCTGCATAAAATAAACACAAATTGTTTCGCTATATGGAAACAAAAGATTATCTTTGCAGCATAAAAACAACAACTTATGGAAGAAAAGGCTAAACTCAAAATCATCTAGTCAAAAGATGCAGATGATTTTCTGAACGACTTACCAACAAAGATTAAAGACAAAATTATCTATAACATTGCCAAAGCCAAGTTTGTGATAGATCCGGAACTCTTTAAAAAGTTAGACGATACGGATATATGGGAGTTCAGAACATTCTATAACAAAGTAAAATACAGGCTGCTGGCTTTTTGGGATAAAGATAACGGAACAAATACCCTTGTTATTGCAACACATGGATTTATAAAGAAAACCCAAAAAACACCACCCAAGGAAATAGCGAAAGCCGAAGATATTAGAAAAGCATATTTTAATTCAAAAAGATAAAGCGTATGGAAGCAAAGAAATTTTATACACTCGAAGAAATCGAAGATAAATACATCGGAGAAAAAGGTACTCCCAAACGTGATGCCTACGAAGAAGAACTTAACTCTTTTTTGATAGGTGAAGCCATTAAACAGGCTCGCCAGTCAAAGAACCTAACCCAAGAGGAATTAGGCAATCTGATAGGAGTGCAGCGTGCTCAAATCTCACGAATTGAAAACGGTAAGAATTTAACCTTTTCCACCATTGCAAGAGTTTTTAAGGCTATGGGGATAAGTGCTAAACTTGAAATCGGAAGCATGGGTAAAGTTGCATTATGGTAACTGACTATATCCGGGATGCGTTTTCGCTCCCGGAGAGCTTCTTATATTACACATAAAAATCATATTTATACAAATTTTAACACACGGGGAAATCCTCTAGATCCGTTGCACTTGGCTTTACCTATTTTCACTCCCTTCCTTTCTTCGGAAATTTGTCGTATCAAAAATAAGTTGAAAAGTGGAGCGAAGCAACTTCTATAAACCAAAAAAGAAACGCTCCATTGCTTTACGGTAATTTTTAGTTTCTTTTTAGTTACTTTTTCGGCATATTTTTTTGCTTTGCAACATACTTATATTCAAAGAGTTACAAAGTGTTTTTTTTGAGAAAAACGAGAAATTTCCGAGAGAAAACGAGAAATTTCCGAGAGAAAACGAGAAATTTCCGTCTTTTTTTGAAAAAAACGAGAAAAAACCGCGAGAGATTTTTTTTTTTCTCGTTTTATATATTTTAATTTGTGGAAAATATTCAGCGTATGGCAAAGAAAGACCAAAAGAAACGAGATATTATCTTATCGCAAGATAATGCACTCACAACTGCCCGTTATAAGTTCGACCTTATCGAAAAGCGTGCGTTATATTGCATCATTCGCAATATACGGGCAAACTATATCGAACAAGAGGACGGACAAAGAACTTTGTTTGAAAATCTTATAATCACAATCAAAGAGGAAGAACTTCAAAAATGTGGTGACAACACCAAAATGAAGAATATCTATGATGCGCTAAAACGGCTTAGAAATCGTGATGTAGAGATTAATAACGAAAAGATGTGGCTGAGTATCGGTTTTGTCAATTACGTTAAGCATATCAAAAATAAATCGTATTTTGAAGTGGAAGTTTCCAAAGAGGTACTGCCCTATTATGTGGAACTCGCTCAAAACTTCACGAGTTACTCCATGACGGTGGCAATCGCACTCAAAAGCACATTCACCCAACGTTTCTATGAACTATGCTGCCAATATCAAAACAAAGGCTTCTTTTTCTATACAGTCAATGAGCTACGGGAAATGTTCATGTTGGAAAACAAATATCCACGTTCTTTCGATTTTAAGAAATGGGTGCTTGAAACGCCAGCTAAAGAATTAAAAAGCCTATATGATGCCGGACAATGTGATTTATATTTCGATTTCGACATAAGGGAAAAGAAAGGTAAAGAGGCACTCTCTTATAACTTTTTCATACATAGCCGTCAAACCGAACAACAAAAGCTATTGGAATACGAAAGCGCAAAACAGGCGATCATCTACATAACAACCACTATTTCGAGATTCTCTAAAAGTGACAAAGGATATGTTAAGCGTGTAGTAAATGCCGTACAGTTACACCCGGAAATAGCCGTACAGGTGGCGCAAAAGATACAAAAGAAGTTTGAGCAATATATAGACAAGCCAGCCAAACAGATAGGGGCTATCATCCGGGTTTGCTTAATGGAAGATTTTGGTATAGAATAAAAAAACATACAAGTATGAAAACAGGTGATAAAGTTATCGTACCAGCCGAAATAAACGGCTATGGCAGGGATTTACGGGCAATGGTTACAGAGATAGAGAAGTTCGCCGGAGCTATATTCGTAACAGTGATATTCACCGAACCATGTCCGGAAGCCTGCGGAAGAAATGGGGGCGTTTACCATGACTTCCAGCTAATAACAGAGTGATTTATTTTGTTATAATCGCAATAAATTGCAATAACACCTGTAATAAATTGCAATAACAAAACTTATAACTACCTTTGTAACAGAATATAGCATTTTACAGCAATGGAAAAAAGACAGGAAAGCAAGCAAAAGAGAAAAACACCGCTTACCACCATAGCAATAAGCCAAGAGTACGCCCAAAAATTAGACGAGTATTTAAACGGTACGGGTATAACTCGCAAAGAATTTGTCGAGTTATCCGTTGATTATTTCCAAAGAACCGGGTTCGACCTCCGGGGTGAAGCTTTTGACCTCTCCCCATTAGAAAAGGTTGCCGGGCGGCTGGAACAATCCGCAAAGATCATGGAACGGCACAACGAGGGAACGGAAGCGGTTCGCCAGCTATTACAGGCAGTCCGGGAACAGACCGCCAAGCAACTCCCTGCGCCGGAACTAATCGCCCATGCTGCGGAAGAAAAGGCAAAAGCAGAAGCAAAAATCGAAGAACAAGAAAAGGAAATTGCCCGGTTGCGCTCCGAAAACTCCGCTTTGCTGGAATACAAGGAAAAGGCACACCGGGAACTTTGCCGGATACGTGACGAACAAAAGACTTTCGGGAAAATAAAAGTAAATACAGAACTATAATTTTTATCTCAAATTGTTTTTTTTAAGCAAAAGTATTTTTTAATACACAAATAATATTATCTTTGAAGAACTAAAAACCTTTATTTAGTTCTCTTATGAAAATAGAAGATATGCAATTAACCCAAAGATTAAAAACACACATTTTTAAGTTCGATTTTACAATATTAATAGCTCTCGTGTTGCTATTAGCAACCTCATGTGATAGTAGTGATAATAACGAAGATACTGTAAACTTACATAATACAAATTTAGAAAAAAAACTATTCAATACAACATGGAGGCGCACCAAACATATTGTTGCAGGAAAAGTCTATACTGATGCTGTTGATGATATTACTTTCACAAATAGAAGACTCCCTCCTATGGAGTCTTGCTATGCTATTAGCTTTGAAGGACAATACTTTGGATTTTGGTATATTAACGATGATGAGCAACTCTCTATACTATGGGACGCATCTCAGAATGCTAATTTAGCTGGTCATTGTTCTGTTGATTATGGTGGAGGAGATTTAGATATTATAAAATTAACCGATTCAGAATTGCAATATAAGCGCGACGATGGAGTTTCGTTTTTCTATAAACTTGTAGGAACATCTAGTGGAGACGAAAATGATGATGGAACAACCATCTATGAAAAACCTGATATAGGATTTTATGATTTTACAGCCACAAAATCTTCGTTAAAGGTACAATATAAAATTTATAATAAAAATGACGCAAAAGTAACCAGCGCAAAAATTTACTATGGAACAAGTAGTAATCCAACCAAAAGTAAAACCGCCACAATTAGTGGAACGCTTATTACCGCAAATCTTTCAGGCTTAAAAGCAGGAACAACTTACTATGTCAAGTGTACAGCAACAGGAAAAGGTGGAATAACCACCACCACAACAACAAAATGTATAACTAATTATTAATAATTGAAGTTGCGCACGATACGGATTAGTGCTCTTGATATGAAAAAGAATTTGATTATTTACCTTATGTTCCTAACACTCATATCTCTTTACTCTTGTGATGATAATGATAATCCCATAGTAATACCCACAATAGGAAACGTTACCGTTGGAAATGAAACTATTGAATATAAAATAGAAAATACAAGTTTATTTGTTGGTGATACATTCAGAATATATTTATCAAAAAATACATCATTGGATACGGGAGTAATTTTATACTTGAACGATGATGTTATGGTGGAAATAAAATCATTTCCATATACTTTTGAAAAGATTATGAGTACTGCTGGAAAATATAAATTGACTGTTAGTGCTGGATTTATTGACGAATATGGAAATATCAAGGTTTCCGTAGACAGTTCTAGTAATTACGACATAGAGGTGCAATGAGATTTTAAATACTTATTCCGCGATCTAATTAAATTTTCATTATGATTATGATAAAAAAGATATTCCTTTGCTTTTTGGGACTTATATTAATTCAAAGTGCCCATGCACAAATTTATAGTTCAGATGTGTGTTTTTACATTAAAACTGGAGAATCTTTAGAAAAGAATAATGGAATAACTTATATTCTTTTTGACGGAAGTAGATTAATTACATCTTCCCACACAAGCTATTATGTTAAGAAATCTCTTAGAGAAGATCCAAATTTCTTCTACAACTACCTAAAGAATATCGATAGCAATAGCGAAGGTAATTTCTATAAATATAGTTCTTCTAAATCTACGCCAAAACGAGAAGTATATATATACCGATATCCTGGATATCATGATTATTTTCTTAATTATGCACCACATTGGAGATGTATAGCTGTTTCCCCAGATAAAAATAGTTTTATTAGTTGGACTGAATATGATGACGGTACTATCTCCGGAAAACAATATTATATTAGAATTGATAAAAAAGAATTATTACCCAAAATTTCAGATTATGATTTTTTATATGAATAAACATTTTCTATCGTTTATTTTTATCTTTTACTTTACAAACATTGCAACAGTTCATTCTCAATCTGTTAATTATTATAAACTCACAAAAAAAATAGAAAATGGGTATGAACAACTAAATCAACAAGGTGGACAATTTATCACGTTCATTGGCAATCTTTGCTATGAATCTGATCTAAAAGGTATAGGTGTAGGACATGGAGTACTCAAAATAAACTCCAATTATAGTACTACATATAAGACATATATAGGGGACAGTTATTGGGGAAGTAATACCATTTTTCGTTTTAGCAATGACTTGACGACCTTAAATGTATGCACAAATAGAGATGTTATATATGTATACAAACGAACGACAGCTCCACAAAATGTATTGACATGTTCTCTCATAAGGAAAGATACCCAAAATAATACAAACAACCAAATTCCTATCATTCAACAAGAAGCAACTACAATTACAACAAATAATACAACGAATGTAAATTCATCAACTACCATCAATTCAAATACATCTAAGAAAATAAAATGCCACTGGTGCAAAGGAACAGGCAGAATAGCTGTAGATGATAATGCCCCTAGTAATTTAGGACAAAGACGCCTTTCATACCAATGTAATGAATGTGGAAAATGGATTAACCCTAACGTATTCATACATTATCATAAACAATGCACCCATTGTCATGGAACAGGTTTACAGAATTTATAATTTCAAATAATTATTTATGATTCCTCCTAGCATAGCACAACTTGCACAACAAGCTGGATAACTATACAGCAGTTTATAACATCTAATCTTGATGTAATATCCACCATAAAGGCTTTGAAATTTTCAAAAGATAGTCAAAGATTGAACTACTATCGGAGTATTACACCACAAAACCACCTTGCCGGCTATTACATAATGAAACGACATACTTGGCTGATCGGTACGGTTCTCCCACCATGCGGACAAATCCCGGTAACAAAATGACAAAACGGACACCCACTAAAGAACAATATTTTTTTCTTTTTTCCTAAACACCTGCCAGCGAAGCACAGAGTATTTGTCAAGGGCGAAGGGTAAAAAATACCGCACGAGCGAAGCGAGCACAGGAGATTTTTTACCCGGAGAGTGAAACGTCCCTTTACAAATGTGGCGTGCGAAGCTACCTTTGTGCCGGAAAATAGAAAATCACATGCCCTTTCCGAAACCTCTGCTCCTTTTTGGCTTCTTCAAAAGTTCCAGATCTTCCTCCATCTTCCTTTTACCCTGCTGTGGGTGCTCGATGTCTGGCATTTTCCCTTCGGTGTTCTCCCGCTGCGCTTGCCGGGATTGCTCCCTTTGGGGTTCATCCTCCCTTTGCAAATACCGCTGGTAGTCGGCTTTCATCTGCTCGCAGCGCTCATGCCGGACACGTTCCGCACGCTCCACCTGACGGGCGATGTCCTCCGGGCTTCCATTTTTCATGGCATTCAGATAGTCGAAGCTCTGCGCCGGATCACGCTCGTACCCGGTTCGCTTGTCAAAAGAGGATTCGCACTTCCGAAAAAAATCCGTCCGGTCAAAACCTCCCTTCACGTTGCCACAGTTCTTCTTTCCGGTATGGTTGGTCTTCGGGCTTAGTTTCTTGGTGTTGCTCCGGTCTTTCCGACTGACGATGATATGTGCGTGCATATCGCTGTCACTGTCACCGTCCCGGTTGAAATGGATCTTTGCGTAATATTCCACATCATCGCTTCTCAAGCCTTTTCCGAAGCCCTCCGCATAGTTTCTCATCACATCCTGCCGGATGTACAGCTGCAAGGCTTCCGCACGCTCCTGCTGAGTCCTGCCCATGCAGCGCAGCTCCTTCTCTGAAGGGCTGACGGTGATAACATAGAACTTTGCGTCAGTCCGGCTTAACTTAGCCTTGTTGCTGTCTATCTTGAATGTGACCTCCCTTGCGCTCACGTAGTCCCGGAACTGGTTGAAGAACGGCTGCACCTCTTCCCCTTTCTTCATCCTCTCCAAATCCTCATGCTGGAGATAGTTCGTCACCGCAACACAACTGCCTGTATTGGCGTATGTGCCGTTACCGCCTCCCTGTATCTTCACGTTCATATCTTTTCCCTTTTGTTCTTCTCGTCCTTGTACAAGGCTTTTATATCATCGAAAAGCCCGGCTTTTCCTTTCGCATCGATGTAACTTGCGATATAGGAGAAGATCTTCTCCTGCCTTTGCGTCACAGCGTCCAGCCTTGCATAAATAGCTTGTTGGTTCTTCAGAAGCATATCCCTCGACTGACCGACTGCCTTTTCCGTCCGGTCCAAAGCCTGCTCCCTTATCCCGGCAAGGCTTGCAAGGTCACGCATGAATAGGTCATTGTCCTTTTGGTATTGGCTAAACTTTTTTTCCGTAAGTATCGAGTCCATGCTCATGGTCACTCTCATGCTTGTACTGCCCATGGCTTCACAAGCCGGACGCAAGAAATCCTGCTCCTGCTTTCTGATGAACGCTATCACCTGATCACAGCGTTTGATAAGTTTCTGCATTTCCTTTGCCGGGCTCTCATGCTCAACCGGGTTGATTCCGTACTTCTCGAAGTACTCCAGCGCACAGGAAAGGAAGTCTTTCTTTGATACATTATTGGACTTTGCCAGCCTGTCAAGCCGGGCAAACGTTTTTCGGTCAATGGTGACAGAAGTGGTGGTTTCCTTATCCATACAATTGCGGTTTTAATTGCTGATTATATTATTAAATCTCTAATTTACAAAGGTATGATTTTAACTACAATTTCAAAACAATTGTGGTTAAAAAACTTAAACAGCTGATTTTCAATCATAACCCCGTAGGGCAAGAGGAAAAACAGGGCAAAGCCCAGTTTCCTCTTGCTATTCTTTCGCTATTCTTTCGGCTGCCAAGCAATCGACGAATACCCTCCCCTGCGGTACGGCGAAAGCTCGTACAAGGGGGACGGGGAGAAGTCGGAGCGAGGCACTAAGAAAGAACCTATTCCACAAACAAAAAAACACATCAAAACGGCACAACAGGCTGCATGAAATAAATACATTATGTTTCGTTATATGGAAACAAAATATTATCTTTGCAACACTAAAAAACTTTATATGGAAGCAAAATCAAGATTCAATGTCAAATTATCCAACGAAGCCCAAGAGTTTTTAGACGGATTGCCCAACAAGGTACGTGAGAAGATCATTAGCAATATTCGTAAATCCACTTTTGTACTTGATCCAGATTTATTCAAGAAATTGGATGATACGGATATCTGAAAATCTTCGTTTCCCATGCAGTCTCAAATAAGCGTAATGGTTATTTTTCGTTAAGAGCTTGGTTGAGATACTCGCCAGGTGTCATCTTGGAACTGAGGGCGCTACTTCTCCAAGTGCTTCCACTATTGTAATCTCCAAAGAACTGCACAGCCCAATAATGTCCGGATGGACTCTTGGCAACTCCGACACCAATATTATCAATCGTAGAATCAATCATAGACTGAAAATGCCCGTTTGAATTTTTCCACGAAGTAACCATCTCATTGGCTGACTCGTAAGCGGGTGACATCAATGCGTTAGTGCTTCCGCCGTAGCTAACACCAGCAAGTTCGAGACACGCGCCTTCCGCAGAGGAATCATGCTTGACTACACCATCTTTCATAGCGTACCACTCTGCCGCAGCCTGTGCCGCATTCATCATCGCAGAATCAGTAGGAAGCTCAGACACCCCATTTTCCTTACGAACCTCATTCGTCAGGCGGACAATTTCGTTACGAATGTCCATGTTCGCATTGAAGTCAACGGAGTTATAATCGAACTCGCCACCCTGATTGCCGGTGCCGCCGGGGTTAGTAGAGGTGCCGCTGGGCGTCGTAATGGCAACGGAGCAGGTAGAACCGCCGACACGGATAACAACGGTGCTGAGCGTACCATTCGTTTCATCGGACTTGAACAGGCTCACAACCATAGCGCCAGCCTTGTAACCCTCGACCATGACGCTGCTGGAATCCACATCAATCCCGACAAAGCCAATGTCGGTCGTATGGTTATAAAAACCATTGCAGTCCTTGATATTGACGCCAAGGATTTTGCCGGAGCTATCGGACACCTTAAAGTAAGCCTTCTGGCCGACGGGAACATTGACCTCAAAGTAGGAGCCGAGCGCAGGAACAGCCTTAGACTTGTACTCGGCAGTTACATCAGCGCCGGTATAGGTCTTGGTCGTACCGTCGGGCTTCGTGGGAATCTCGGTGGAGGGATTGGTCTCCGTGCCGCCGGAAGCGAACTTGGCCTCATAGCGATAGAGCATCACGACGGCCTGTGCGCGGGTAAGGGTATCGTTGGGGGCGAAATGCTTCGTATCAACGCCGTTCACAATGCCGTTGGCATCCGCCCAGTTGATAGCGGTAAGAAGCTCGGAGGAAAGGCCCTTTACATCGCTGAAAGGAGCGGTAGAGGCGGTCTTGCGGTCAATGCTCTTATAGCCGGCGTAGTTGTAGACCATCGCACAGAACTCAGCACGGCTGATGGGCGTGTCACCGAGGAACTTATTCGAGCCAGAGACAGTAGAAATCAGGATGTTATTCTTCTGCGCCCAGCTTGCAGCGTTTGCGTAGTAGATGGAGGGCTTCACATCGGAGAAAGAGGAAGCGCCGCTCACGGCAGGCTCGCCGGCATAACGGTAGAGAATAGCGGTCATCTGGCCGCGCAGGGTCTTGTTGTTGGGGCTGAAGGTCGTGGAGGTCGTGCCGTTCACGATCTTTTTGTTTACCGCCCATGTGATTTCCTTGGAGGCCCAGAAGGAATCCGGGACATCCGTAAAGAGCGCCGCAGACGCGGACACGCAGCAGATCGAGATTGCCATGCAGAGGGGGAGCAGGATACAAGTCAGGCTTTTCA
>OGPX01000216.1_pt1 | contig 47841 bp, 72 predicted proteins | sample 1553101 | NCBI WGS metagenome assembly OGPX01 (sample SAMEA2579964, study PRJEB22360) | human gut metagenome | biome: human gut; feature: human-associated habitat; material: faeces | place: Denmark | collected 2008/2010
AATACTTATATAATTCATCATAGTGTTTATTACTTATCCCTATAAACAACCCCTGTTCTATGCCTTCTAAAGTTATCATATAGATATCTTCTTTATTATACGTTTCCATTTATCTCCTTTCTCGATTTCATAAGAAATCAACCTTTCATTTTTGCAGGTACAAAATCTTCATACCCACTACATATCTTTAATCTTTATTTTTAATCTTTCTAAGTTCAAATATCTTTCAGACTCATATTTTGTACTATCATCTATAATCATATTAGTCTGTTCTTCACAAATAAGTTCTATGAGTAATTTCTTTTCTTCTTTTGACATTTTTATTCCTCCTCGCAAACTAGAACAGTATGCATTACAGAATCATCTAAATTAGCATGAGTTCTTTTCTGCTTAACCGTTTTAATATAATATTCTCTGTCTCCAACTTGCACTGTCACGAAGTTGTCTTTGCTATACAACTCGTTCGCAAGTGCTCGACAAGTAACATATCCACTATATATTTGAATCACTTCCTTCCTATTTAATATAACGATCCATATAAAAGTCTATAATATATGTAATCAGTTCACTTCGATTCATCTGTACTGTAGACAAACAGTTCTCAATCCACGGATGGATGTTGTTATTTACATCGCCTTCTGTATAAGCAATAACAGGGATATCTAATCTGTTTGCTTCATACAATTCAATAGCCGTTCCAATACTCTCTGAAATACCTCCGACATTTACAATCACAATATCACTCTGTCTGACCATATTAAGGTCAAACTGCATAACTTCTTTCTCTAAATGTCTATCCATCTTCTCAAAGTCAAAGTATTCAGCAGGATTAATAACTTGAATCTTCGCACCGATTAAATGTGCTACCTCAATTAGCTCATCAGAAATAATATTTCTCCATTTTGTATATTCTTCTTTGCTAAGTCCTGACATTTTTCCAGCCAAATAAATAATTAATTTATCATTTTTCATCTTGTCTACTCCTAAGAATCTTTTCATACCAATACAAGACATTCTCAACAACGTTATCAATATTGTCATTTAAGTTATTATAAACAATTCTGTCTGCCAACATTTCGGCATCTTTGAAGTCCTTGATATCGGAGGAAATACGCCTTTCAACTTCCTTTAAATCGTCTCCACGAAACTCTAAACGGTGTCTAATCGTCTTTAAATTGCTATAAAGATACACTGCAATCAAATTTACGTTATTATTTTTCAAATCACGTACTCCATCAGGAGTTAGAATAATCACATCTTTATCTGATGCATTCATACAATCATCTAAAGCAGTTCCGTAATACCAAATACCATCATTTGTTACATAATCTTTCCATTCTGCGAAGAATCCATTATTAATTTTTTCAATAAATTCATCTGTGGAAATAAAATGATATGTAATGTCTTGTTTTTCGTCCTTTCTCATTGGACGTGTAGTATATGTGATAATTGGACTGAAATGGCAATTCTCTACCAATCGATCTCTGACTAAATTCTTACCAGATGCTGTTTTACCCATTAATATCAACATATTATTTATCCTCATCAAGAATATCAATTACTTTTCCGTCATTGATAATTACAGTCATATTCTTGGCATACAAATTTAAGCAGTCGTTTAATGTAATCTCATCTAATTCTAATACTTGTCCATAATTTTTCATTTTATAACCTCATACTTTCTACAAATCTCATTAAATTTCTTCAGCTCAATATCATTTAAAGGCACAATTGTTACTTTTACAGGCAAATGAGAAATTCCCATAAATCCCATAACAGACTTTGCATCAATATTTCTTACACCATACGCAGCGTTCACATCAGATTTTAATTCACTAATTTCAGCAACAAATTCTTCTGCTCGTGTCAAGCTATCGCTAAAATCTAATGTAAACTTTGTTTTTTGCATTGGCTCAACATCGTTATATAGTTTTCTTTGACCACTAATTGTCATATTCTCACCACCTTTTCATATACCCTAATATTTGTTACTGGGTTGTTCCATTTTTTACTACAACTAGATATATCGCCATCTCGTTTAGCATTTCTGTTCAATGCTTGTCTGTCTACAATAAATTCACTTAAACAATTTGTAGATATTGTGACGATATTCGCAGAATCGGTATGTTTGTTGCTTTTTACATCTCCCATAATGCAAGGAATTACTTCCTCATTTGCTAATATCAAATCAAAATACTGTCCAATTTCACATCCAAAATGTGAACCAAGAGCCACACAATATCTCCCATTTACCATGCGAATACCATAATCACCTGTATAAGCAATCTGTTGAAGTTTGTACTGCTTACTCCCTCTACTGGTAATTGCTGTGTATGGCATCCAAGTCTTATTCTTAACATATGGAACGTTGTAGATCCTGTAATTGATTGGTTTATCAGATACATAGTCCTTATGGATATAACCAATTTTGTTATCAAGATCGACAGTATACCAAACATCATTCATAAGTTTATTTTCAATGATAATAACTTTTTCATTAGACGAAACTTGTTTGATAACTTCTGAGTTCTTACTTGGCTGCTTACGAACATTTACATTGTCTCCACTTACATACATTGTCTTGTATTCTATATGCTCATTCGATTGCATAATAGAGTTTAATTCATTTGATAACCCTGCCGTAAGACAGGGCGGTTCTTTGTTAGTTACGGTTTCAGCAGACGCAGTATGTGTAGTTGATGTTAATGCTAATGTCAATGCTGCTATTTTTGCTATATTTTTCAACTTAATAAAATCGCCTCCTTAAATACTATCCATGAGTTACATTTATTTATTCTCTTTTTTATTGGATTAATTTAATGAATCATTTCTAAGAATTGATCTTCTGAGATAATGGGAACGTTCAAAGATTTTGCTTTTTGATTTTTAGATGATGTTGAGTTGATATCATTATTAATAAGATAATTTACTTTAGAAGATATACTTCCTACGACTTTGCCACCATGAGATTCAATATCAGCTTTGAGAGCATCACGATTCTGATAATGATTTACTGAACCAGTTATAACAAAAGTCTTATTCTCTAATTCATTTGTAGTTTCTGACATAATGAATTTCTGTGTCTCAAACGTAAACTCATTTGCCAACTGAATTATATCTGAGTAATGATTTTTCCAATAAATATTGAGTGAGTTTATTAACGAATCTCCGATACCAGGCAAATATCTAAAGTATTCTGCGCCTTTAGTTGTCATTTCATTAATAAACGTGTCGAGGTCATAATCAACAGAATCTGCAATCATCATACTTGCTGATTTGCCGAGCAACGGAATAGATAAACTATAAAGAAAACGTTCAAGGCTTGTCTTACGAGATTTCTCAATAGAGTTAAGAATCTTTGTTACAGATTTTCTACCAAACCCTTCAGCATTAACCCATCTATAAACAGTATCATTATTATCTCTTATTACATATAAATCTTTAACGCAAGAAATACCAATCTCTTTAATCAGAAAACTAAGTGTTGCCTCAGATAGCCCATCGACATTAAGCGCATCTCTCGACACCGCATGGATGAGTTTACTAAGAAGTTTGCCATAACAATCAGAATTTGTACAGTATAGAACTTCTGAATCATTTTCTTTAATAATTCTTGTAGGTTGACCGCAAATAGGACATTTATCTGGAATATTAAAATTACCACTCTTGTCAATACTGTCATGCACTTTAGGAATGACCATATTAGAACGGTAGACTCTAATTCTATCTCCTATTCCAAGCATCATATCTTTAATATATGTAATATTGTGAAGCGTTGCTCTTGTGGTAATTGCTCCATTTAAGTCAACTGGCTCGAAGATAGCCACAGGATTAATTAAACCTGTCTTTGAAGTATTCCATTCAATATCTGTAAGCACAATTTCAAATAATTCATCTTCATATTTATATGCCATTGAATGTCTGAAAAACTTATCCGTTCTTCCCATAGATTCTGCAATTTTATAATCATCAACTGCCATAACAGCTCCATCATAAGGGATATTATGTGAATTTGCTGATTCTCTTATTTGATTTAATAAGATTGCTAACTCTTCTTTTTGATTAATTCTAGGTGATTTCAGTATTGGGATAATCTCAAATCCAATATTTTTAGCCTTGAATAAATCTTCACTAGGAGCTTTATGTTCAAAACCTTTAATAACTCTCCAAGCAACAAATCTCATATTTCTGCTTGCAGCTTCTTTGCTATCAAGTAACTGCAATGAACCAGATACAAGATTTCTCGGATGTTTATACTTCTTATCTTTTGGTAATTTATCATTGATCTCTCTAAAAGTGTCCCATCCGATAATTGTTTCGCCATCAATAATAAGTTCATCCTTATATGGAATTTCCTTTGGTACGTTCTTTATTGCTAATACATTCTGAAGGCATTCAGTACCTCTTACTCCATTGCCTCTAGTTTCTGCACCGATTAACTTACCATTAATATAATGAAGAGATGTGGTAAGACCGTCTGCTTTTACAGATAAGAAACAATCCTTATTCCCAATAAATTCAATTAACTCATCTACTGATTTTGTTTTATCAAGTGAAAGCATTGGATGATTATGCTCTACTTCTTTTAATTCGTCTGCAACTGAATAACCAACATTATGTGTTGGACTGTTAGATAATACAATGCCAGTCTCTTCTTCAAGATTTATTAACTCATCATACATTTTATCCCACTCATAATCAGGCATGATTGGATTTTGGTTATAATAAGCATATGAAGCATTATTTAAATCTTTGATAAGTTGTTTTATTCTTTCTAACTTATCCATTTACTTCCTCCTTTCTAATTCCTAAGAAATGAACATTTCTTCTACTTTTTCGTCCTATAAAACCTTTATAAATCAATGGTTTTCAGGCTTCCCATCGTACATAATCAGCTCTTCTGCATATGGAAGTGACTCTACCCACTTGATAAACGACTCTGACCACTCTGTAAGCTTATGGTTTCTACGCTGAAAGTACATATTACGAACATTTTCATAATTCATTGTAATTGTACGCTTCTGTAACCATGACTCTGGAAGCCAACGTATAAGCTCTTTCCAATATCTCTTATCTTTTGTTTCAAGATATTTTTGACGCAGGTTCTCAAGAAAGTTAATGAACTTATGTACTTCAAAATCCACTGTACTATAATCTACTTCAATATTTGAATCATATGTTTCTAAGCACTTTAATTCTTTCTCATAGTCGTCAATTTCAAAGCAGCCTAATGTAATAGGTTGACTCGTAATCTTGTGCATTGTGCTTGTAGAATTAGCAACCGTTCCTACTTTATAAGTATCAAATTCTTTCCACCAATAAAGAGGTGGTGTAATATCAACCGATACAAAAATCTGTCGCATAAACTTTCTATGCTCATTCCCTGCTTTAATAAGAGTCTGTGCAAGCTTCATATCGTTTTTACCGATGTAGAAATTAACTCCATACTCAGTAAAATAATTTTTTAATTCTTCATGATACCAAGTACCATCCCAATATAATTTTCCGCTATCACTTCTATCCCAACTATTCTTCGGATTTCTAAGACCTCTAAAGGCATTTTCGAAGTTCATTACTGATGTGTTTGAAAATTTCATAATTATATTCCTTTCCTATTTTATTCACAAAATGTCTGATACTACGATTACATTTATTTATTTCATTTCATAATGTTTTGTAATTAGCTCATTATAAATATTTATTCTCTTCCTGACAGTGTTTCGCAAACTTCATTGCTTTTTCACACTCTTCAACAGTGCCGATGTTTTTATATTTTTCATATTCAATAACATCTGTGCATGTTTTGAATTTACAATTATATGCATACTCAACAAACTTGTCCCAATTCAGCATAACTTGTTCATATACATCAATCTTTCTATCAATATTTGTTTCATTGTCATGATTTAATACTATTTCCCATTCACATTTGCCCCAAAAATAGTATTGTAAAATATGCTTTAGCTGATCTGAAAATACTTCTTTTGTCAAATCACATTTAAGTAGCACACTGAATTCTTTTTTAAAACTACTATGTTCAAAAATATTATATGTATTAATTTTTTTACGATTTACATCATAATAATAAACGTACCACTCGATATTAATCACCTCCTGATTATTTATTCTCTTTTTCTTGTGTTAACAGAATCAATAACCTATCTATTAATTTATTTTCTAATTCATCTAATTCCGATTCGCTCACAATTCCATTTGTCAACCCAAGCATTTTCCACGCATGTTCACCAGACGATTCAAACATGTGAAAATAATACTGAGTAAATTCACCCAATTCATCATTTTTGTCATATTTGACATTGGACTTATTTTCTTCTTTATGTGTAATTTTATAATTATAAAATTGCCTTATCATTGAAATCAATGTGAGTTTTAATCGTAAATTTTCTTCTTTTAACTTATTCATTTATGTATAATTCCATAGTCCTTTTATTAACTACATGCTTATGACCTTTATGACATATACTATATAAAATATAAGTACGTCCATCTACTTTTCTTGTGGAATAATGAGCGAATTGCTCTAAGATATGCGAAGCATATTATATTATAGCTTATAAGTTATATTTATGAATATTCTCCATTAATAATTTTTTGCAAGCGTTCTAACTGGTACTTATACCACTCATTTTTTTCGTCTGTTCCTTGTTTGTTAATAAAATCAATTTCTTCTTCTGCATACTTTTTTGCATCTTCTACAATGTGTTTCCATGTCTTGTTGTATGTAATAACATTCACTCCATATTCGCATATAGGAAGGCTACTAGCCCATTTGTGTGCAATGTCAAATGCTTTGTTTTCATTTCTTGTATATTTACAATTTCCCCACATTTCAACAACTCTAGTCGGAACAAGTTTTCCTCTCTTATTCATATCAGTACACCAGTCACCGTCAATTACTGACCATGTTACATTATCAATAGCACAAAGATGTGCCACTCTGTACTGATCTTTTGTCTTTAAAATATAAATTCCGTTATCTGCGCTCATTTTATTCTCCTTTTTTTAATTGCAAGAAAGTTTAGACTCCTATGAATTTATTTAAATAACATTTTCAATCTATCAATAAATGATTTATCTGATTTCACTTTTACAATCCTAACCCCGAAAACAGATTTTTCATTTAACTGTTCTAAAATTTTATTAAGTGTATTTGTATCCTTGACTCTAATTGTGACAAGTGGATAAATTGAAGACTGCTTTTGTTTTGTTTTAATAACTTCTACGTTGTTTCTAGCTAATACTCCAAAAAATATTCTTATCGTCAGACATACAATCTGTACACTGTAAAATTACTTTCATTCTCTACCTCCTAATCTCAACAAGAAATAATGGATTCCTGTTATTTACATTTATCTAATTTTTCTTCCAACTCTTCTATTTTCTCTTCTAAAATCTCAATATGATTTTCAAGAGTATCATTTTCATCTTTTAATGAAGTAATATCACCATCTTTTTCCTCTAATTGCCATTCTAAATCCTGATATTCCTCATCTGTGTGCTCTGGGATCATCCTATCCATTTCATAAGCCAAATCTTCATTAAAATATTCTCTGATTATTTTAGAAACGTCTTCCAAATCTCTAACTTCTTCCCAGTTGTCATTTATTAATACCACTTAATCACCTCCTAATTCCCTCAAGAAAAATGGAATTCTTTTGTCACTTTAATAACATGTAAATTGCCCACGGATAATAGATATAATCTAACACCACATTAAACAACAACTGGAATCTGTGGAACTTAAAATCCTCAATATTGTAACTAAAAGCTGTTTTGATTTCAGATAAATTTACGCCTAATGACCATAAACAAGTGAATACCTGCAATGCAGATATTACAATAAACTCAGTTGTTCCAATTTTGTTTCCTAACACTATGTAAAAGATGATTAAGAATAAATCCATAAAGAATACAATCAGTATTGCACCACCTTGCATTGCATCGCTTAATGGTTTTCCATTATTATTCTCTTTATTTTTTGCGAGCTGCTTAATCATTCTCTTTCGCCATAGTGTTTTACTTAATGCACTTGGCGTACCTTTAATTCTAAAAAACATCAAAATAAATAAAATTGTTAAAGCTAAAAATTTCATATTATATTATTCTCCTTCTAAAATCTCTTTTGGACAGTAAATAATCTTCTTACCTGCTTTCTGTGCTTTACGAATTGTTGACCAAACACCACCAGATTTATTACCATCCCAAATTGCAAGAAGTACATCACAATGATCAACCATATATTGATCTCTCACATTGTCACAGCCTTTGTAGAATTCATCTGATAATTCAACCCATTCATCAGCTTCATCCTTAATAAAACGATAATACTTATTTGAAGAATTATAGTCTTTACAAGGTAATATACAATGTAGCTTTAAATTCTTTGTCCCATTTTTAACAACAGACACAACAAAGCCAAAGCTAATATCACAACCAGAAGCCATTCCACAATATGCGTCAACATATGTATTACTCAATATTGCAACTTCTGTCATTTTTGTAATTTGTTCAGTTAGCCAATTAGTAATTTTGCTCCACTTTTCATCCGTCTCATCTTCTGGTAATCCTAATCTCTGAGGTCTATGACCTGTTAATGCTACCTTCATTTTTACCTCCAATCTTCCAAAGAAACTGTCGATTCTTGCTACTGTATTATTCTCTATTCTCTACAAAACTTCATCAACAATTCCATACTTGACTGCTTTATCAGAATGAATATAGAAATCTTTCTTCTTTTCACGAATCTCATTAATATCATCTTTTGTGAGATTGGTTCTGTCGATTACATATTCTTCAATCTTTTTATTCAGCCAGTCCATTTCTTCTCTGTCTTCTACCAAATCCTGATATTTACCACTTCTCCAACAACTCATTTGATGATACATAAATGTCGAATGCTTGTAACAATATCTCTTATGACCTGCTAAGAAAATCTTAAAAGCTGCACTCATTGCATATCCTGTACAATATGTATATATTGGAGTTTTGCTATTGAGAATAATATCAATTAATCCCCACATGTCATAAACTTCACCACCATGTGAATTGATATATAGCTTAATTGGCTCACGCTTATAATCTTTCTCTTTTTCATCTTTCTCATCGTCTTCTCGAATCTGTTGTAAAATGCCCCATGTTAATTTACCAATAGATTCGTTGTCTACATCATCAGATAAAAATAATGTCTTTTTGTCTGTATTCGCATATGAATTATCTCCTGAACTCATAAATCCTCCTATTTTGTTATTTTATTCATAATATGTGGGTAGGGATTTTCACCCTACATAAGCCGTGCACTGCTCACATTGGAGGGAGTCGAACCCATAGGTGTCCTACCGAGTGTTTTTAATCATCCACCTGTCTACTGCCCATTTGCGTGTCTACATATTCCACCACCACATATTTTGACGGACGAGGAATCCATTGATTCTTGTTTTATTATTTCAAAGTCTCAACAAATTTCATAAGTTTCGACCTTTTGCTTGATGGGATACTAACTGTCACTTCCTCCCATACATCAAGATTGTCAAAATACTCTTTGATTTCTTTCTGCTCTGAATCCCAATCAATATTATTATCCTTATATAAATCTTTTAACTCCCATTCAAGATAATCCCCATCATGTTTAGCATCGCCAGCCTTTGAGTATTCTTCATCTGTGTGCCAATCATCTTGAATCTCAACATTACCCATTACTTCACTAAATTTACCATCTAATTCCCCACAACAAATTTCTGTCGGAAAAATATCTTTTAATTTTTCATATGAAGACTTCTTAATCCAAATATTATCTTCGTAAGTTGATCCGCTATAATATCCTTCTGCAAATAAACATACATTTACTAGTTCCATTTTTTTGTTCTCCTTTCTTTTGACAGACATGAAATCCGTCTTTCCTTGGCTTTTTGAGTCTCTGAAACGCCCTATTTATGGGCATTCCAAGACTTCAGTTTTTTCTACCACACCATTTTTAATTACGTTTGTTGGCACATTACTCTTTATTATTGATGTCATTAACATCATCCAAGTATTTCTATTGTTATGACTTGTTCTAATGCACTGTAAAAATGCCTCTGGTTCAGCTAATAACAAACATCTCTTCTTTGCTCTGGTCAACAATGTATAAAGCATACAGTTATCAAGAAGCTGATGATGTGTATTATCAATAATACCAATTACTGTCTTTCGACCAGCACCCTGCAATTTATGTACTGTCATAGCATAAGCAAGATCCAAAGCAGCTAACTCTTTCTTTGTGTATTCAATGATTTTGTCTTTTCCAAAAATGTCAGTGTACGTTACTTCACAATACTCTTCTTTTTTCTTACCATCATATCTTTCACTGATTTTTGTCACATAACCTATCTCGCCATTAAATACATTTTTGTCATAATCATTAACTGTTTGCATGACTTTTGCACCAAGTTTGAAAGTTGTATCAAAACCTTCAATACTCTCTAAAACATCACCAAGTAATTCATTTTGAATAACCTTGTTAATTTCATTGGTACTATTCAAACAATCTTTTCTACGAGGTACTGCAATAACCACATTGTCGATTCCATCTGATTTAACAGATTTGATGAATGTCTTAATAGCAATATTAAATAATGATTGTCGATTTGTACGGAACATATAATACATATCCTGTAACTCACCATGAATAATTCGTGGCTGTAACTTCTCAGATATAGGATTTATATTCTCACGAATCTTATTTGCATCAACAAGAATACCTGATTTTTCAGCCTGTCTCATAGGTTTTACTAACTTACTCACAACTGATTCATCGAACATTTCAATTAAATCTGAGAACACGTTACCAAATCCGATAGGTGGTAACTGCTTATGATCTCCTGAAATAATAATTCTTGTATTATCTCCAATCGCCTCAAGCCAATGTAAAAATAAACTGGCATTAACCATACTTCCCTCATCAAGAAATGCAACATCTGTAATCAAATGATTGTCCTTGTTGTATGTAAAATCATTTAAACCTTGGCATCCAAGTGTTCTATGAATAGTCATTGCAGGGAATTCTGTTGCTTCTGTAATTCTTTGAGCTGCCATTGCTGAAAGTGCTGAAGCTGTCATCATATAGTTATTCTCCATATAAGCCTTAACAATTGCTCGCATTATTGATGTTTTACCAGTTCCTGCTTTTCCAGTTATCAAACTAACAGTTCTATGTAAGCTCTTATGAATCGTATCTAACTGCTCTACTACATAATCAAATCCTTGTTCTTCTTCCGCATGTTTTATTGCTTTATCAATCGCTTCATCAGAAATATTGATTGTTGTTTCAATATGAGATTTATTCAGAATCAAATGATAAATCTGCATCTCAATATCGTAATAATATTTCAGACCAATTCGACCATTATCAATATGAAGAAAGTCATTATTTTCTAATAGCCAATCAACCTTATTGCAACACTCGTATATATTATTACTTATGGCTGCCCTTAAAATCTTCTCAGAACACCATGTATGACCTTTACTTTCTCCTAGATCTTTGAAATAGTATTGGATAAAAGCCACAAGTCTTTGTGTAGAATCAATCAGTTCAGGTTTTAACTTCAGTGCTAAATCATCGACACGTCTGAATCCCAAACCGTCCACACGAGTTAAAACCCAGGGATTTTTTTCAATTTCTTGCTTTAATAAAACTGGATTTGGTTCATCGGATAGAAGTTTTTTAATCATCGCATAAGTAACACCAAGTGGTTTTAACATCATAATAATGTCAGAAATGAGATAGTTATTGATGATTTTTTCCTTGATTTTATTCCAAGTAATTTCTCTAACACCTTTTACAAGACTGTAATCAATAGTTTTTAATGTACCATTCGCTACATCATTAACTACATTTGGATATGCGTTTATTAAATTATCCGCTATCCATTCAGGAATCATTGACTTCAAAAATAATAGCTGTGTTTCTCTGCTTTGTGGAATAATGGCGTATATGGCAATCGGTGTATATTGATCGCCATATTTTTTATCTTTTTTATATTTCGCCTTAACCACATATTCTCCACCCACAACTAAATGTTGCATCTTTCCTGCTAACTTACTCATTTTTCTATCATCAGTATCATTTGCAGAATTATTATCACCAAACGGATCGAATGTTTTTATAGATTTTGTAAAGAATGGAATATCATCTTTTGTTGAAAATCCAAACACACCCCACGTTGAATCATCCGAATAGTATTGCTCATATGTAATTATCGCTGTGAATTTATAAATCTCATCTTCATCCAATTTAGACTGATACTCCTTTCTTTCTCACATATTCAAGCCATTTACTATATGGCTTTAATTTTTCTACAATTACCTTTTCTTCGCTATCTTTCTTACAAAGAATTGCTACTTGCTGTCCTTTTTTTACTAAATCTTCATATTCTTTTAATTGACTATGCCATACAATTCCTTCAACAAGTCCAAAACTTGAATAGATGTTTATATATGCGAACTGCTTACCATTCTTATCTTTCTTCTTTTGAACCTTTGCTATAATTCCAACTAAAGTACATTTCTCACCATCAGGTACATCTTCAAATGGTGTCAAGAATGTATAAGCTGCATCAAATGGATTATCATTGATAAATACTTGTAATGTTTGGAATTCCCAAAACTGTTCGTCTTCAAGATATTTTTTGTTATCATCTATGTACTTTTGGAATCTTACCTTCTGATTTTCTTCAAACTGTATCTTTTTCAATCTGTTATATTCAGTAAGTAATGCTTCCTTGTCATATACAATTCGTTTTCCAGATGAAGGAATCACGTACTTCTTTAAGTTAATGTTCCAATCTTCTTCGAGTTTCTTATAAGTAGGCAATGATTGAACTTCTGAGAATTTTAATGGTTGATACTCTGATTTAAGATATGATATAAGTTTTTCACGCTTATTTTTACAAGGAATTGCACCAGATTTTATCAGTGCAATAACAGATGCCTTACCTAAAGAAAGTCTCTGAATCAAATCATTAAACGATTTGTATATACCATTATTCTCTCTTTCTTCGATAATTTGCTTAGAGAGTGATTCACCAATTCCACCAATAGCAGACAATCCAAAAAGAACCTTATCTTTATCGACTGTGAAATTCATTCCAGAATGATTGATATTCGGTGGCATAATATCCACGTTAAAGTATCTTGCATCAAGAATATATTTATTAATTGCACCTGCTTTATCTTTATTCTGATTAAACAATGCTTTAAAAAAGTAAGTTGGGTAATGAACTTTAAACCAAGCTGTCTCGAAACAAAGAACTGCGTAACTAAATGAATGACTTTTATTGAAGAGGTATCCACCCTTAGAAGCTAATTCGTCTGCAATTTTATCAGCAATTTCTTTAGAATATCCGTTTGCTACAATTTCACCACGAAGAATTTCTGACTCTTTTTGTACTAATTCAACTATCTTTTTTCCAATCGCCTTACGGAATAAGTCAGCACCACCGTATGTTCTTCCACCAAACTTCTTAACAATATCAAGAAGCTGTTCCTGATAAATCATACAGTAATTTGTGTCTTTTAAAATTTCATCCATATCTGGATGAATTGATGGTGGTCTACTTCCACCTGTTGCCATTTCAACATACTCGTCAAGTGCTCCCATACTATCAGGTCTATATAATGCCAAGATGACAGATATAACCTCAAAGTCTAGTTGTTCAAGCTTTGGTTTTAATCGAATAAGCAAATCTTTCATTCCTGCCGATTCAACCTGGAACACACCATTGGTCTTACCACTTGCTAATAACTCATATGTAGGTCTATCATTCTCAAACTCTGGATTATTAATATCATAATCCCAAGGATCTAAATGTAAATCATCCTTAATTTCCTTCACAAGATTAAGTGTTGCTACTCCAAGAAGGTCAAATTTTACAATTCCAATGTCTTCTACATAATGTTTATCAACTTGAATTACATGCTCACCCTTAGTTCCTATTTTCATTGGCATATAGTCATTAATTGTTGTATCAACGATTCCAACACCACCAGCATGAATAGAAACTGTTTTAACACGACCACTTAAATGCTTTGCAATATCAAACAAATCAGCATATTGTGGATTGTCTGCGAGTAAATTTGGATTTGCTTTCATACAGTCATCCCATTTATCGAATGTAAATTTCTGTGAAAGTTTTTGCATCTGATTATATGGAAATCCAAGTATCTTACCAACGTCAGTAATTGCAACTGTTGGAGTAATATATGAGTAGTTAATAATCTGGCATACTCTTTCTTCTCCATATTTGTCTACAAGGTAATCAATGATTGCATCTCTGTTACCAACATCTGTATCAATATCTGGGAGTCCTACTCGTTCAGGATTTAAGAATCTCTCAAAAATGAGTCCATATTTAATCGGATCAATATCCGTGATATGACAACAATAACAAACTAAAGAACCTGCTGCACTTCCTCTTCCCTTACCAACTTCAATTCCAAGTTTCTCAGCAGCCTTGATAAAGTCCCATACAAACAAGAAATAACCATCGAACCCCATCGAATGAATAATACCCATCTCATAGTTTAACCTAGTTCTTCTTACTTGCTGTTCGTCTTCGCTAAGATTGTCGTATCCTCTATCTTTCCAACCTTGTCTAACTAAATGCCATAAGAATTCATTATTATCTCTGTACCCATCAGGTAATGGGAACGTAGGTAACTGTGGTTTCTGAAATGGCATATGTACATTTTCAATTAAATCTGCTACCTTATTAGTATTCTCCAGTCCAAGACATACATTTTCATATCCAATCTGACTATCCATAATTTCATGGATTTCATCTTCAGATTGCATATAACAACCTTCATATACCTCACTATTTTCGATAGCATTTTTGTCGTTATTGCTACTTTTTCTACCAATCTGAATAAGCTTGTCCTGATAATACAAATCTTCTTTTTTAGGTGCATGACTATCTGTTGTAATGATAAATTGGGTATTTGTTCTTTTTGAAAGTTCTAAGATTTTCTGATTATATGAACACTGAGCCTGAAGAGAATGCGACTGCATCTCAAGGAAGAAATGAGGAAAAGCTTCTTTATATTCATTAACATATTCAATACACTTTTCAAAATCTGATTCTCTCGCTAACTTACTTGCTAAACAAGCAGAAGAAATAACAAAATTCTCAGCATAGGGTTTAATATCTTCTACTGTGCATCGTGGTTTAAAATAAAACCCTTCAAAGTTACTTTTTGTAATAACCTTATTTAAGTCTTTTCTGCCTTGCTCATTTCTTATCAAACAAATCAAATGAAAATATTTATTGTCTTTATCCTTAACAGCGATATCTTCACATTCGTATAACTCACATCCATATATCATTTTAATATCTGGATAGTCTTTTTTAATAAGATCAAAATAAATATGGGAATATACATTTCCGTGTTCTGTTATAGCAAATGCCTTTAACCCTATTTCTTTTGCTCTATCCAACATTTCTTTTGGACTACCATATCCATCAAGTAATGAATAATATGTATGGTTATGTAATGAACTATACATAACTCACCTCCTACCAATCATCGTCTTCATCGTTACTATTTGTACTAATAACAGCTACATCTTCGATAATAATCTGTGGTGTTCTAATGCCGTTATATTCGTTTATTGAAGGTTTTCCGACAATATTAAATGTAATACTATCGTTATCATCCCATGCATTTTGAAGAAAATCATATAGCTGATTACCTTCTTTACATTTGAACTGAATGTATTTAATATCATTCACCATAAAGCTGATAGTATCCTCATTCTTGCCAAATACTTCAAAACAATCTCTTGTTAATGATATATTCTCTATTGCAAGCATAGGTTCATTAATTCCTTGACAAATAATATCTTCAAATTGTGATAACTTAATAATTAAAGGGATTGTGACATGATTAATGTCTAAGATAAAATCTACACGATATGTAGAATCATATTCAGTATCTCTAAGAATACTGTTCATCATATTAATTGCTTTTTCTTTATCGTCAACTGGTAAATCTACAATACCAAAAGCATTTGCATGACCTTTACCATTAACGAATCCTGTTGAATTAACAATATCTTTAAAACTATCAATTGGACTATTATCAATATTTCTTGCACTACCGCCAAATACAGTCGTTTTTGTCTTTTTATCAAAATGTTTTTTTAGCAGAATACAAGGTTTATTATATTGTTCTGCAATTTTAATTGCTACAACACCAGTTAATCCACTATCAAGTAAGTCAGACACATCAACTATAATGACTTTATCATCAATTGGAAGATTATCTACAACTTCTGAAATGGCTTTTACGCCTTTTTCTTTCATTTTATCTTGTCGTGATTTTGCATTTTTACAAAGTCTAGCAGCTCTATCATAAATGCTTTCCTGAATTGTCTCTGCTGGTTTATTCTTTGTGGCTCTTTTTTTATATTCGAAGAACTCATCTTTTTCAATAAAAGCTCTAAATAACAATTCCTTTTCATCACTTGAACCGATACGAATCATTCCGTTCAAAATAGGTGTTATATACCATTGGATATTGTGAATATTAACCTTACCATTTATACTGTAATCTTGTGCTTTAATAAGTGCCTGAAAACATTTATTTGTAATATTGAGTAATCCAAGATTTGTAATATATCTTGTCTCAAATGAACGCATATCCATAACATCGCTAATATTTGCCAATGCACACAAATCTAAATAGTCATCTGCAAATTCATTCCATGTCTCAGCATCTAATGCCTGTAAAAACTTATATACAACACCTGCTCCACAAAAATCCTTATTGAAATAATTGTCACTCATTTGATTATTTACAATCAATGCATATGGATTTTCTTCTTCTGACTCATGGTGATCAAGAATAAGTACATCAATTCCTCTTTCTGAAAGTTCTCTGCACTGTTCTGTGTCATTTGTACCAGCGTCAGGGATAATTAATAATTTTGTATCATCAGATATCACAATGTCATCATCTAGTCCATGTGCCTTTGCTCTTGCATGTAATATGTAATTAACTGGATAATCAGCATTCATTTTTTTAATATAAGAATACATCATAGCTGCTGAACAAAAACCGTCTGGATCAGAATCTACTAATATTTCTATTTTATCCTTATTGTTAAAGTGTTTCATAAATAATTCTACTGCTTTATTCATGTTATCCAAATTTTGATATGGTATGATAACCGATTCATTTAGATTTAAATATGTTTCTGGATTATTAATACCTCTATTAATCAAAACATCGTTAATAATATTTCCTGTATTACTTTCTTTTTCATATAATCTATAATTCATTAATCACCTCAAGATACCTTTCGTACTTTCTATCCAAATAAATTGAAGCATTTGCATATAATTTATTTAAAAAATCAACCGTTTCTATTTTCTTATTTAAAGTGATAGTCATACATTGATTGTTACTATCTTTTCTTTGACTCCATATCCATTTATAACTTAATATTCTTTCTACAAAATTAAGTAATTGAGGAGTTTTACAAAATGATACAGCCCAATACATAGAGCCTTTATCTTCCCATAACATAATAGAACCATCTGCATCAAAGAATCCTCTTACAAATGGAATATGAAATTCTTCATTAATATTTTTAGGCTCACCTATTATATTTGTTTTATTAGCAATCATCCCATATTTTTTTAGACTATTTACCATATGATTACTATTTATTTTTATACGAGACAATTTTCCATTTGAATAACCCTTACTATTATCATAAGTGTGTATAGTGTGAGATGAACTAATTGCATCTTTAAATTTATACAAGTGTTCTTCATCTTCACTAGATAGACTGATACATAATATTCCACTATGTTCACCTGGTTTTTCATCATAAATAAATCCATCTCCAAAAATGAAGCCTAACCAATATGCTTTGTCCTCTGAATCTATACAATCAAAATAATTTTCATCACATTCTTTTGTTTTTCCTTTTTCATGATTATTTCGACTAATTACTTTTCCATTAAGTAACTTCATTACATGACTTTTCGAGCAATTATATTTATCAGCAATTTTTTGATAACTATATCTATTGTTATAAAGTTCAATCATTTCATCTATTTTATTTTCTAATAACAAATACACACCTTCCTATCTTAATCTGTATATATTATTCTCTACCAAATGCTTCCATTTAATAGGATCATCTGTTGGGGATTCTTTCTCACCAAGGATATTATCTTCATCAAACATATAATAAAGCGGAACACCATCAGGAAATCTTTCTGCTAATTCCTCTAATTCTTCTTTTTTTACATCTTTGTCCAAACATAAAACTATATCAACACCAAGTCTAACCAACATATCAATTTGATATTGTGAAAGTTCCTTTCCACCTGTACCACCAGTGTTTTGATAACCATAACTCCATGCTTGTTCAACAAATTTTTCCGATCCACCAACATATATTCTTCCTGTTCTCTTTATATAAGGAAGAGTTTTATACAATCCATATATAATTTTTGATTTTGCACATGGTTCTAAATAAATATATTTATTCATTCCATCAGGTACTTTTCTATCAAAATATCTTGCTTTTACACCGACTAAATCTCCTAACTCAGAACGAATAGGAATTGTGTATCGGTTTGTTTCTTCATCAAAACCTATCTCAAACTCTTTTTGTGTTTCATAATCTATATGGTCTTCGTAGAATAAATCATTTACATAAGGCTTATAATACGAAAGTACTTTTTCCGAAATAGGTTGCAATGGCTTTTCTTTTTCTTCTGATATATTAGAATCCATATCTTCTAACATTTTCAGTATTTTAAAACTATCTGGAATATCTTCTTCAAAATCGTGATAATAAGACATTCCTATTTCTGAGCATATTTCTTTTAATCCTTCTGGAAATGTAAGGTCTTTGACATAACACACAAGATCAATTATGTCCGTTTGTCTATTACCTTTTATCATTTGTCGAGTCTTATTTAAGCAGATAAGGGACTCATTATTATATAAAATAATTGCTCCCTTATTATCTCCATCAGGATTACCAGCAGTCCAATATGCTCCAACTGAATGATATTTGATATGGTGGCAACCAACGGATTCTAATATCTGTTCACAATAATTATTTTCATATATGTAATTCTTCAACTCTTTTACATCCAAGCTGCCACCCTCCAATTAGTCACTATTTTTTGGTTTTTTAATGATATAACCTATATTTCTCCAAATATTTAAGTTCAAATCAATCTCAAATAACATAATCTTGTCCTTACTGCCTGCTCTGTTTTTATCTGGTTTAATACAAAAATATTGTTTACTTAAATCCAAATCTTCCGTCACTGGCTCACCCCAAGAATCACATTCTAAAACAACTTGATACTTATGATATTCTTCTTTATTTAACTTTTTACCAATGTTCAGAATATCAGCTACATGCTTTATCTGTTTTGCATTGGCAATGTTATTACTACTCAAACTAAAAATATCCGTAAATACCGTATCATCGCTTAACTGGAATACTGCATATCCGCTCATACGAAGTTCTTTTGTTAATTCTTTCAATTTAGTTGCAAACTGTTTAATCTGTGACCAATCATCAGTGTTATAACCTTTTAATGTGTCATAACCATAATATTTAATGTTCTGAACCATCTTTGCTTTACGCAATTCAAATTCAATTCTTTCAGGACTATAATCATCTCCAACATCTTTGAACATAACTTTGCCCTTACGATCACTACTATCAATCCAATCTGTAACTTTTTTTACATTCCAATATTCCTCTGATGTATCTTTTATTCTCTTTATGTAATCTTCATTGCTTTCAAGATAAACACCATTATCATCAATTTTTCTTCTGATAATGTCACCATTTTTATCATGGTAAACGCCTAATACAATCTCTTTCTCAGGCTTTGTAATATGTACGCCATGCAACTCTTGAAACTCTTTGTTGTTAATAACAGTCGTAATAAGACAACTACGAAGATCTTCTTCGTCCATCTCATTACTCATAAGAAAAAAGTTCTCATTTTGTACAAGTGCTACATAAGCTGCTAAAAGTACAAGCTTTCTTGTTTTACCCTCATTAGAAAGAAATCCCTCAAAGAGAACCTTTGTCTCTCTAAGACCAAGAAAAAATTCGTTATACATATACCAAGGGAAAGGTAAGCCGAAATTTGGCTTTTCAAGATATTTGTCGATTTGAGATGAGTTTTTATCAGTAAGCTCAACAGCTTCTTCGCCAGCATTAATTACTGTGTTTATCTTATCTGCTTTTGTACGGATAATTCTGTAAATGTCATTTGGTGACATTTTATCAAAGTTCCTATGAGATAATATTCTCTCAACTGGAAACCCATTTCTTCCATACTCTCTTACTAATGAATATTTCTTAACAGTATCAAAATAATTTTTCACATCATTTTCATCTGCCAAGGTCATAAACCTTTGAAGTGTTTTCCAACCTTTATACTGTTTATATAATTTAAGTCGTTCTTCATTCTGACTCATAAACACATTCATTTTTGTTTCATCTAATGTTTGTGAAAATGTAAGAAAATAAGTTTCAAGATTATCATAAAAGAACTTTGTCGCAGGATCAGAGAAATCATACTTGCTTCTCATAAATGTGCTGTAATTTACAATCAAGTCTAAATCCTTTGCTATAGAACCAACAAATAGGATTTCTGCTTGCACATTACAGTCTTTTAATTCATGTTCATTATCCAATATTATCTCCTATCCAAAAATATCATCCACTAAGCCTGAAATATCATCTGTATCAGCCTTACTATCTTTGGACACGTTAGTATAACCAATTGATTGACTGACAATATTCTGTGATTTTTCTGTTTCTTTCTCAGCTTCAAGTATTTTCTGTTTTTCTTTCCACCTTAAATAACTGTCATATTTATTAACCAAAATGGATAAATCATACGAAAGTCGTTGTTCTGGCTGCATATGAATACCTTTTACTTCATTCTTTTTTGCAATACCATTAAGCATATCTATTTTTCTTTGCCACATATCAAGTAAGTCTGAAGGTGGAATACCTACCGACATCCCTTTAAAAGTTCCATTGTAAATGTTACACAACTTCTGCCACACGGTAGTAGGGATAATTGTCAAATCATATGCTTCTTTAATAAATTCAAATATCTCGTCTTGCTCTATTGCTACTGCGAGATGTGAGTATGTATCTTTTTTTATAGAATCAATGTGGTCATATACCCAAGTCCATTTTGCTGATACGTCTGCTCTTTTATTAGCAATACGCTTCTGACATATATTGATAAAGCAACTACTATGATATGTTTTTTTATCATAGTAGATTGCATCGTCAATATTATTCTTGTTTATATAAAGGTTTTCTCCGCAACAACCACATTTTCTTTTAACGCCATTTTTATTGTTACCTGTGTATCTTGCCATAATCCTACCTTTACATAAGCCAAATTTAATCAAACATTGCTAATACTTTATTAAGAATCTCAACATCAGTCACATTCTTGTATGCTGTAGGAAGTCCTGCTGCTTCAAGTTTTTCCTTCATGGCTTTCTTCTCAATTGGTGGAAGTGCATTTCTTTTAGCAATGATTTCTTTCTTAATCGCTTCAATATCTGCATGTCCATCATTAGATGTAGTATCCTCTTCAGTTGGTTCGCCAACCTGACCAAGAATTTCCTTTCTATAAATATCCTGCTCAATATCAACAGCTTTTGTTAAATCATTCTTGAGAACGAATTTTGATTTTCCTGCTGTTTTATCAATAACTGCCTGCCAGTCAACTAATGTTGGATCTTCAATAGTTACATAATCATCATGTACATGGGTTCTATCCTTTTCAATCCATGCACAAACTGTTCCGTCTTCATTTCTAAACATACGAATCTCAGTCTTAACATTGTGATCCATTCCTTTAAATCCATCTGGAATCTTTCTTCCAGTAACCACACTCTGAGTTGTTTCATCAGGTAACTTAATTGTTTCCTTCTCATCTGTTTCTCTTGCAGTTACAATATAATGAACACCAGATGACATTAAATCAAGAATTAAATCCTGACCTTTAAAATTAACAGTCTGGTAATCCTTTAATTCCATTCCAGCCCCTTCAATTTTTACGAGCCTAGCATCTCCTACAAGTCCATCTTTGTCAGCTTTAACCTTATTTCTCTTTTTAGAGAACTCTACTAATCCCTGTTTTGTTGTTAAATTAAGAATTGTAGTACCATCAACAACGATTGCATCTGCTCTAAATGGTTCTCCATCCGCATCTACAACAACATCATCTGTTTCATTGCCATCATCGTCTAACTCGTAGAAATCTTCATTATTCTTTACCTTTGCAATATACTGTCTTACTTCTCCAAGAGACTGTGTATAAACAATATAAATATTTTCAAGATTTACACCATTTGCTTCTAAATCGCCAAGGTAATCATCAATTGAACCAGACTCAGGATCAAGATATAAAACTCTGAAAGGCTTTCCATCAGGACGCTTAAAATACGCAAGTTGCATTGCCATAGTTGATTTACCTGTAAATGGTTTACCATATAAAATCATTCCTAATTTACTTTCTGTTACTGATGCTTTTCTTGCTTTTGCCATTAAATAATTCCTCCGTAATTCTATAATATTGATTTATTGGAACGCCATTTCTGACGTTCCACTTAGTTATTCTCTAGTTGCTAAAGGATTAATCCCAAGCTTCATCCTCGTCTGATCCGTCAAGACCATCAGCACTTCCCCAATCGTCATTAGAGTCAGAACCAAAACTCTCCTCTGCCTTATTTGCATTCTTAATCTTTGCAATAGCCTCTGTTACATTCTCCTCTGTGTAAAGTTCCTTATCAATTGAAGAACCCTTTGCTCCTGTGATAATAAACTCTCTCTTTGTAGGTGCAGATACTTTATCCATACTGTCCTCTTCACCCCAATTGTCATCATCATCTGTTGTAACTGTCTCTGTCTGAGTAGAAGAAACCATATGTCCACTTACCTTAATTGCATTGTAAGGTTTAAGTGACTTATTAAACTTATTAGCGAGAGCCTTATCCTCAATGATAAACTGAACATCCTCAATATTGCTGTATGTAACAATCTTTGCAAGGACAATAAATCTACCTGTTGGCTTATCGTTATCATCCTTTTCCTGCTCGATACCCATGAAAATAATTACCTGGTTGAAATCGTTCTGCTTCTCGAACTTCTCATCATCGAAGTTGACCTCTGAGCAAAGTGAAATCTGATTTGGAACAAGCTTTGTAGATGTTCTCTTATTACCCTTGTCATCTGTAAAGCTGCTATAATCAAGATTTCCACGAATAAATACACTTGCACCATCTTTCAGATTCTCTTTAACTTCCTTACAAGCATCAAAATCTGTAAGAACCTTCTTGTCATTAACTGTTTTACCCTCAGAATCAACCTTCTTCTTTACACCAATATTCTTACCAATCATACGATAGCCTTCACGGTTATAAGAGAATCTATCAGCCCAAGGTACTTTTACAGTATCAGCCTTTTCGCCCTTCTTCTCAGCTCTCTTAGAGAAATAAACATTCTCCTGCTCCATTCCCTGAAGATTGACATATAATGTTTCACTATCAAGATAACTTGTGCCAAAATTAAGCATTCTCATAGGCTTACCACTCTTGGTCTTAATTTCCTTAAATGCTGTATCCTTCTCCATACCAGATACAACTCCCTTTAACTGGAACGCACCCTTTGTCTCAGGTAAATCAAATAATCTTCCTTTTTTCTTTGTCTCTGCCATTTAAAAAATGTCCTCCTTATAATATGTAATAAAATTTTTTGATAACTATATTTGAACAGTCTTGCGACTGGAACACAGAAAATAAATTTATGTAAAAATCTATCTTCAACAGTGATTTTTGAGTATAAAAACCCAAGGGTATGCTGTTCTTCCACCCATATTTATATTCTCTATTCAATTTTGATTTTTGGGATTTTTGAACTGAATCGTTCAAGACTGATTACTTTGATTTAGATTTACATGGCAATAGCCATTTAATTCCTTTGTATGGAATATGATAAATAACTTGTCTATCGTGGTTATATAAAATTACATTACCTGAATTATAATTTACTAATTCACCATTAGCCCATCTCTCACCACAACCTTTTTCAATTTCATAACAAACATCGTAGTTCTTATTTAATATTGCTTGAAAAATATCAATGTCTTCTATTTTTCTCACCTCCTCAAAATCCGAATGAAACAGTGATTTACACTGAACTTAATTCATCGTATAATTTTCCACATTTCTTACATCTGAAAATGTGTTTTACTGTACTATGTTCGTCAATAATTTCATAATCTATTTCAACATAATCATGTGACTCACATGGACAGATAAGATTCTCTAAATAAGATATTCTCTGTCTATATTTCAGCTTTTCGACTTCATACTTTGTTCTGTTAATCCACATAAGACTCTCCTATATGTTTTTCTATTTGGTTTTCATTTTTATTGGAAATTGTGACTCGAATGAGTCTTAAAGAATTTCAACAACAATACCAAAGATATTGCTTCTTGTAATTGTGCCATTGATATGACCATGATTATTTGAAATCTGGTAACTAACACCATTTTTAATGGCTGAAATTTTATGTAAATAATAATTACCTTTAATCTTACAGAGTACAATATCATTCTTTTTTAACTCTGTATCTTCTGTCACAGGCTTACAAATTACTGGTTGACCTGATTTAAGTATTGGTGTCATTGACTGACCAAATCCAACCACTTTACAAGTTTGACCATTTCTTAAATGTTCTGCTGTGATAGCATTTTCTTTTCCTTCAAAATCGTATTCTATAATAATCTCACCTCCAACTATATATTCTCTGTTTTATATCAATTCTGTCTTTTATCCTTATCCATTACATCTTTCATAAAATATGGCTTAGTATATCAAAAATTATGTAGTATAGATGATTACAGAAAGCAAAGAATTTTATATTTTTGCAATCCAAATCATCACCACCAAGATTTTCTGCTATATTTTCAATAATGAAAGTAACGATAGCATTTCTATTGATAGGAACATTGTGATGAATATGAGATTTTACTAAATAGACCAATCTATCTTCCACCTCTTCAAGTTCAAATTTGTATACATTTTTATATAATTCATCTTCGTCTTTTGATTCACCAAAAACTGCCTCAAACATAAAGTTCTGAAAATCTTCCTGACGAAATGCTTCTCTAATTTTATTCTCTGTCTCTTTTTCAAATCTCATATTCTTTACCTCACAACTGTATATTCTCTTTTTATTACTCGATCCTGATGATTTCTTTACCAACCTTCTTAGCATATTTTACGCAATTTGCTGTTCCACCTTTTGAGCCATCCCAAACTGCAATAACTTTATCAGCTAAATCAACCATATATTCATTTCTTTTCTGCATTAACCAAGGCTTATATTCTTCATTAGATACCAACTTGACGATATCTGCTTTAGAAAGAATGTAATTGTATTGGTCAACACTTTCTTTAATCCACTTGCAGGAATGATTTTTACAAGGGATTGCACAATGCAGCTTAATGTTATATCCTTCGTTTTTTAATTCTAATACTGCCAATGCAAACACTGTATCAACTCCAAGAGCCATTCCTGTAATTGCTTCCTCACAATTATTCTCTTTTAAAATTGATTTGAATTGCTCTTTTAATCTCTGCCAACGTGGATCAGATAAATTATATCCATATAATTTATTCGGTCTATGACCTGTTACACATATTTTCAATTTTTCACCTCTTTAGGTTCTTCTAAAACTGCAATACTTAAAGTTCCTGTATCGCAATTTCTACCCATTCTTGTCTTAAATCCAAGTTCATTCAATTCTTTGTCTAATTCATATAAGTCATTTTCATCCGTACTGTAAATCTTACTACCCTTACAAATTTCAACTGCTCTTACATAATTTTTATCTCGCCAAGCCGAACTAATATATAACCATTGGTCTGTATCTACTTTAGATATTTTATTTCGTGGAACTACTGTGAATGGTTTAAGAATTTCTTCGATTTCATCTTTATGTTCTATGTAATTATCTACTGGATCTCGTATCAAATTAAGACACGCCCTACGACCTCTTTTATATTCCATAATAATATTCTCCAATCTGCACCAAGAAATGTCAGATTCATTGGCTTTAAAAAATACCATTTATTATCAAAATATTTGATAAACGGCTAAAAACCATAGCCTCTATCCAATTGTTTTGTGAACCTTTGGGATTACCTTTCACTTGGATGTTTAATGGAATATTCAAGTTAATTACTCTCGAATATTCCTGTAACATATAAATCACACTCTTGGAAGAGTGGAGTGCTTAAACACTCCATAAAACACCCAAGGTTTTATATAAAATTATTCACCATTTACCAGCCTTGCAGATGCTTACAGCCAAATACAACTATGCTAAACTGTATATCAAGGTTTTGATAAATCTTTACAACTTTACTATTTACTCTTTTAACTTTGACTCATAATTTAAACTTTGAACTTCTGAGCGTTGTTATTTGAGTCTTACAACTTTAAACTTTACAGCACACACCTATCATTATCGTAGGCAATCTGATAATTAAAGTATAATTTCATATTTGATGTTATACATATCAGCCAATGGTTTCACCATTATCTTGCCGAATTATGTACTGTAGTAAGTTGAAATTATACAAATCATATAAATTAATCATCTTTTATCAATTCAATAATTTGCATTTTTTATTATTTTGCAGATTTCTTTTTCAGCTTTACATAAGTCTATATCTGCAAAAGACTGATGAGTTGTAGTTTAAAGTTTTCGGTAAACAGTGAATAACTTCTAATTAACTATTCTCTCTTTAATAGTTAATTTCAATCTCTGTTACAGCATTTGATGTGCTAAGTGAAGCATCTACTTCTGCTTTGAAAGATGCAATGCTCTCTTCTAATGTATTAATTTTGTCTAAAATCTTAATAGGATCAATTAACTCATATGAATTTGCATTGATAAAATCTTTCTTTGTCTTCTCGAAATCATCTGTATTAGTCTTGCCTTCCTTAGAACCGTAAATGCCAATTACATACTGTTCTGCTCTCTTTTCAAGGTCATCACCGTTCTGTTTGAGGATTTCAGCCTGTGCCTTATCATACTGTTTCTTTAATGCGGCTAACATCTTCTCATCAAACTCTACACCATGATTCTTCATTTCAATAGCTTCTGCCACTGTGTATTCAATACCATTAATAGAAACCTTTGTTGTAGCATTTGATAAAACAACTGCTCTCTTGATTGCATTTCTTCTTTTAATAAGGTCTGTTGCCTTGTCGTAGTAGCCCTGCATAACGCCTTCATATTCCTTAACTGGCACACCCTTAATCTTTTCATTGGAATGCTTGTTTGCTACACAATAAGTACCACCATTGATTGCAGAAATAATTCTGTCATCTACGATTTTTAACTCTGCAAGTGCCTTGTGAATTGTCATCTTTTCTGTTGTCATAATGTTCTCTCCTTTTTAACTTTGAATTTTAAACTTTATATTTTAGGCTATCGCCTTGTTACACTTATATATTCTCTATTTCGATTTAAAAGAATTTCGAATTTACGTTTTTACAGTTCAATGCCTTCCATAGCTGCCCTATCAGCTAATACAGTCATATAATTAACCATATATTCAAACTGATTATTGTATGTATTTCTTGGACAAGTAGGAGTAAAATCTAATTCTCCATTATCCCATTTATCAAGTATCTTCTTCAATCCATTTACTCGAATCTCTAACTGATAATACTCAGCTTTAAACCTTTCCTTATAGTCGTTGCTATTCATCATTTCTACTGTATCTTTTAATGTCATTTTAATTACCTCCACTTTAATATTCTCCAAATATAATTACCATCTGCTTGTATATCTACTATCTATAAATAACTCTTCCTTTGGTCTTGGATTCATTAAGTCACTGCTACTTAATTTAAGATGATCACCATAATATCCACTCCACGAACCACAACCTCTTACATTTACCTCTCCATCAAAACAGATACGAGTAATTCTATAAGCAGGGTGCTGACAACATTGCCAGTAGCTGATTTTGAAACAGTTGTCCGTATTTACATTCTCTAAATGTTTTGGTATAGAATCCCAAATCTCACACTCGTCATTGATTTGTTTTAATGTATATCCATGCCTAAGCATCACATTAGCTCTCTCAATTCTTTTGTGTCTTGTTTCACAAGCTAAAGCATCTTCAGGTGTGTCAAATAATTCTCCACATTCAGGACATCTATATTTAATTACTTTCTCCAAGATTTCACCTCTACTTTAATATTCTCTTAATCAATTACTACTTCTGTTTCATCGCTTTATATAAACTTTTTTCTAAAATTCCAATTTCTTTCTTTAAGTTCCTTAGTTCTTCCTTTTTATTACTTAATAAATTTACTAATTCAGTAACATTGTTTTTAACTTTTTCAATATCAATAATGCAATGAGGGAATTTATAATTTGAATAAATAAGAAGCTGCATAGGATAAAATTCTTCATCTGTAAGTTCTTTTACAAATTTAAAGTCGTTAATTTGAGAATCATCAAGACTATAATTTCTATAAGAATTCCTGTTTATTATTATATTATCAATTTTGAATCTTAAATCTGTATGACCTTGATCTATATAAGCATCTAAATAACTTGGTTTTTCTATGTCTCCATATCTTCCGTAAACCATATCAGACACAGATAAAACTAAATAAAAAGCATCTTTTGCAGGATTATAATATATACATTTTTCTTTTAAAATAATTCATCTCTCCTTTATATTTTCTCTCCTTCTGTTCACAAGAAATCGAAATTTACTTCGTTTCTCTCCAACTGATACTGTAATATGGTTCATTGTACTGAGTACCAGTCTCAACTTTATAACCAAGTTCCTCTAATTTCTTTCGTGTTTCAGGTTTTAAAGAACCATCTTCACTGATTGAAAATTTACCATCTGCAATCGCATCTCTAATTAATTTAGATAATTCTGCTAATTGCTGCGTCGTGCAGCTATCAATTGCATTGTTTGTCATCTTATTTGCTTCTGATGCAGACGGAATAACATTCTTTGGTGGCTGAACTTCTGGCATAGGTATGTTAGAGTCTGTTAAAGGCAAAGAAGTAATTGTATCTTTACATGCATTCTTTTCATCGCATAAAATACACACATAATGCATTCTACTTTCTTTTGGATATTTACAACTCATTTATTTCACCCCCTGAATTATTCTCTACTCGTTCATAAACTTCTGCTACAACAGATTGCCCATTTTTGGTGTCTATGATCTTTAATGCACAATCAAAAACATGAAGATGTTCTGCAAGAATTTCCTCTATCTCAATTGCATCTATTGTTTTAATAAGTTTTGTTGCCATAATTCGTACTCCTACATTCCAACATATTCTGGAAATTGTTTATAGATTTTATTCCATTCTTCAATAATTTTTCTATTCATGATTTCCTGGTCAATCAATTCTTCTACGATTTTTGCAGTAGCACACTGCGTCTGGCTTCTAAGAATTTTACAAACATTTTTCTTGTATTCTTGCAAATCTTCTATAGAAGCACTTGCCAACATTGTATTTTCGTTTGTTAAACTTTGTATTACTGGTGGTGTTATCATTTACTTCGCCTCTTTATTCATCTGCTAATTTTGTCATAAGTGCAGCTCTGTACATACTTCTATCATCATTGAAAGTTACTTTATCTGCATTATCCCAAAACTCTTTGTATTTTCTATTATGTTCTTTTCGTCTCTTTAGATACTGCTTTATCGAATCATAAGGATTAGGAATTAAACATAACAAACAATGCATAATATCTAGCTTTTCATAGCGAGGGACATCTGCCCATAATTCATAACTCTGTATTTTTTCTATAACCAATTCATCAGTATTAAACACTTGTTACCCCCAAGGAAAATTAATAAGTTTTGTACTTATTCTTGATTAATATTCAAGTAATAAGTTTTTCCTTTAATTTTGATATATCTTCCTTTTTTATTAAAGTAACAAATCTTATTACAAGTCAGGTCATGATAATAATTATCCTTATATTTGATTTCAACGGTTAAACCATTATCAAAAAATATCTCTTTGTCGTCTGTCAAATTATATGGTACTTGTCGTACATATGGTTTAACACAATCATTACAGTACATAAGTGTTCGCAAATCGGTGCATATAATATCTTGTACACCCATACTTTTACCGCATTTTTCACAAAATAGCTCTGCACATCTATATGGCATGTATTCACTTTCTTTCCATTTTCGACCACTTTTATTTAACTTATTTTCTACTTTTTCCCATAATTGTCCCAAATCTTCACCTCCCAAGGAAACCGATATTTCTACTTATTTATTCTCTGTTCTTAGAATCCCATTTAACAAAATCTTCTAAATCATATTCACCAGATTCTTCTTCCTTAATCTTAGGAACAAATACGTTATAGTTACCTTCGTTGCGATCATGTTCAGTAATTTGTTTCAACATTTCATACATATTTGTAATTCCTAACTGATATGCCCTCTTTTCGCCTTCAGTCATTCCATCACAAATTTCATCATTTTTGCTTTCTAATAGATCCTTATATTTTTCTAAGCTTTCTACGATTAATAAAAATTCTTCGTTCATTTTATTTATTCTCCTTTCATTTCATTCCGCAAGAAACGAATCTTTCTTGTTTTTTAGTTCACATCATTATGTGTTTCGCCATCTGAATAATAAATATTCCAATCCTTGAATAACTCAATTAACTTATCATTATCCCAATCATATTCATTACAATGTGTAATGGCGATTGATTTTTTATCTCCAAAGTTTCCTATATCATTAGAGCATCTACTATATAATTCTCCTAAATCAAGCGTCCCATATCTCAATGTATCCTGGAATGGGTTTGGTACATTTGTTTTATCAAACATATATTCATTGATAAATCTCTTATTACATTCGGATGGAAATTTGCCAGCACCATGTCTTGTTAAATAAGTACGAGATACATAACAAGTTTCAATATTTATCTCATCATTCCATTCAACATTTTCAATTATTCTCTTGGGATTTTTAATACCTGTATTAGACGGTGTTAGATGTGGAAAATATTCTGTGTTGTTCTGATCAAGCAATAAACCTTGTGCAGCTTCAAATACAATATTGTCAAACTGATTTAAGAAATAATTATCTGATATAGCCAATGAGTGATTATTCATAAAATCCCAATCATCTAAAAAGTGTTCAAATATACCATTGTCAAGGAATATTCTTGACCATTCATCTGTTAATATAATATTCTCTTTTTCAAATTGTTCTAAGTAATATTCCCTGATATGATTATCTACATCAGTTATACCAGCTTTATATCTTTTGATAGTTTCAAAAATTCCCAAGCCACAACTACCATGTTTATTTTTCCCACGATTTTCCTCTATAATCTGATTTGCCATCATATCAAAAGGTGTAGTCAACATACAGTTTTGATTGATATAAACATTCGGAATATATCCTAATTTCATCAATTCATCATATTCCTGCTTAAAAATAATTGGATTAACAATAAAATCCTCAGATAAATATGTACTTGCATGATTGAATGTTCCAGATCCAAAATGATGAAAGACATGTCTGATTCCATTAGATGTTATTACAGTATGTCCTCTTTGAGCACCACCATTTGAACAAACAACAATACTATTAGGTTTCTGTGAGAAATAATCTGTCATAAGACCTTTCCCACAATCTCCAAAGTTAGCACCTATCACAATCTTAATGTCTTTCATTTCTTAAATCTCCTATCCTACCAAGTAATTCCTTCTGAGTTAGAAGGTGTAGTAACTGTATTTGTAACATTATTCTCTGCTTCACTAACAATAATATCTACAATCTCATTTGTAATACTATCCATAGTTACTCTTCTAAAGTGTGTATCATCAAGATACTTCTTGTAAGACTTCTCAATTTCTTCTTCATCCCATCTGTAACCATGATTTACATCTAAATGATAAATGTTAAACTTCTGAGAAGCCTCTTCGTATAAATCCTTAGTCTCTACATCAGACTGAAGATTATCCCCTGTCACCTCTGATAAACCATGACCTCTACCCTTAAATGGAAGATATGGATTTAACTGCTCATCACCCATCGTAATAATAATTCCTTTTCTTCCACGATTTAGACAATCAAGCTTTGTATGGCGAGAACCGAAATACCATGCTGCTGTGTAGGATTCATAGCTGTTTCCACCACCGCCAAATTCAAAATAAATCTTGTCAAGCTGTTCAGCAATACGAATATCTGACTCAAACTGTGAAGCCTGGATTGGACAGCTATCACAAGCTAAATCACCAATACCCATGATAAGGAACTCAACATCTGTAACCTTTTCATATAACTTAGTCATAATTACATTTAACTTCTTTGCCACTTCAACGGCAGCCTGTCCCATAGAACCAGTTACATCAAGTGCAAGAATAACAGGAATTGTATTTGGATGTTCCTCTGTATCGCAACACTCTCTAATAACATTCTTAGGATCAAGTGCGGAATCAATATTTTTTGCCTTAAACATATCCTGATTAGAATAAGAACCGCTAATCATACCATCCATTGAAACACTCATACCCTTTGTTGTTGAATAATTTACATAACTATCTCTTGTCCATGAACCGCATCCCATATTATGCTTCCTCCTCTTCATCTACTTCTGTATCGTCGTCATCATTGCCACTCATATCAAAGTCGAACATTCCGTCAAACATGTCACCCATATTTCCACCCATCATCATAAGAGGTAACATAGAACTCATTCCACCATTTCCATTCATCATACCAGTAGAGCCATTGTCACCTTTCATCATCTGAGAAAGCATCATATACTTTAAGATATTGTTTGTGCCTTTCTTACCCTTGATAATGTCACTACCAAACATTGAAACAATCTTGCCGTAAAAATATGTATTACCCATAAATACATGTCTTTCAGGAAGTACAGTTTCGATTGTTGAGTCCTCATAATTAATGACTGTAATCTTTGTCTTATCAGCTTCAATAACACATCTTGGCTTGCCATTTACAAGAATGATGTCACCCTTCTCTACCTTATTAGTTGGAATAATAAAGAAGAGTTCCTCTCCAATATCAAATACAAAGTTACTACAGTTTGTGAGCTTGCCAGTCTTGATGTTATATGTCTTATAACCACCATTTGTCTTAACTGCAATTCCACCATTCATAGAAAGTCTACACATTCCACTTCCTACCTTGCCAAACATACCATTTAAAAAATTGTTCATCATATTTATTTCCTCCTATAATATAAAAATTATTGTTTACAATTACTTATTCTCTTATTGGCTCAACCCTATATCGTTCATTCCAATCTGTTCGCTTCTTTAATAATGGAATCCAAGGACAATGTAGATTTTCGGATTCAGTTCCTATCAAATCATCTTGATCACAACCAAGATACTCTCTACGACCACAATTAGGGCAAACTACTTCATATTCAGGAACTTTATATTTGAAACTACAATAGTTAGGAAATACCATCTGAATACTCCAATCATCCTTTGATTCAACTTCATATACACAGTTACAGCATTTACATACAAACTGAATATTTTTGCCGAAATAATTACCTGCTATAATCTTCATATTTACTCCAATCAATCTCTACATACTGCTTAAAACAAGGATAATATGTAGTTGTTCCTGTCTGTTCCTTACACCAATCATCCAATATATCTTGCAAACTACCAATATCGCATTGTTCATAAGCATCTTCATGCAGATCTTCGCAAGCATTATCAACTACATTATCAGCATCAATATAAATCTTCTCTACGCTACATACCCATAATCTTACTGGTCTTTTATCACCATCTTCTTCATGATTACATACATAATCATCAAAGAAATCATCAACAGTGTCGTAATATTCGTCAAACTCTTCACAGTACAGCATTGTATCTACATCTTTTTCATCAACAGCTACTGCATTTGCTACTTTCTCATTCCACTTCTTTATTCTCTCCTCTTCATCGGCTTTCTTCTGTCCTTCGCAGCCGCAATGCATATACGCTTGATTTACATAGGGTTGTCCACAATAAGGACATAATCTCTGTACACCATTAAAACAACTCTGACAAAATGAAAGTGCTTGATGCTTGTATGGAAAATAATATTTTCTACCAGCTTCAGAACTATCGCCTTTGATTCCATAAATATTGTCTTCTATTCTCATTCCAAGACCATTGCAGACAGGACAAATTCTTTCATGTTCTGTCAGATCCTTAATAAGAATTTTAGGGAACGATTTTTGAATTGCTTCATGAAGATTTACTTCTTCTCTACGTGTTAAATTATCCATAATGTTATTCTCCAATATTCCTGTTCAATCTATCAATTTTATCTTTTTCGCTATCAGCTCTATTGAATGGAATAACTCTTCCGTCCTCAATGCAAGTAATTATTACGACATTTGCTTTATTGTCTATTGCGTCAAATTGTTCTTTGTGAATCCTAACTGTTCTTATTGAACTAAAATCTACTGTAAAAGACATATAATACCTCCAATCTGTCCAAAGGAAAGAAAAATTTCCTTCGACTTTTGAGGTTCTAAAAGCCTTATTTTTCAAGGCTTTCGTAACCTCTCAATTTGTTATTCTCTACTTTTTATTCATTTTCTTTACAAATTCACGATACTTCCTTGTATATTCGTAAGAATCTCTAAAAATATTATTAACAGCCTTATAAAGTTTCGGTTCATACTTTTGAATTACTTCTAATTCGTATTCAAAATCTCTACCAAATGGGCAGCCTGCACAACCAGTTCTTTTCAGTCCATATTCTGTATAACACTTGCTGTGTTCAATATCATAAGCATTTTCATAGTCTATTTTGTCTGAGTCTTTATACCAAAATAAAGGTCTATAATTATCACAACTAGAATCATTTTCATCAAAACAACTTTTATATGCAGTTGCTCTTGCTCCACCTTCGGCTTTTCTTACACCTACAATATTTAGGTCAAATGGTATTTTTCCATCACCATATACACCTTCTCTTAAAAGCTTATGTGAGACATCTTTCTTCGCATATTGACAGCATTTGTTAGAGATTTTAAATGCTGGTGGGTTTTCAATCATAAATTCTTTTAGCCATTTATTATGAGTGATATTAAATTGACTACCATTACCTTTTATTCCACACCACCATTCCAATGCAGATTTGCACTTCGGATACTTCTTATATAGCGTATCAAAATCCTCGTTTTCCCATTGGAAGTTATGTTTTTGTAATCTTTGGATAAATTCACTGACTTGCTTAGATAGAAATGGTTGTCCATATCGTTTACACGATAGTGGGATTGGCTTAATTGCTTTATATGAATCAATTGTTATATCATATTTATTTTCTAAATATTCGAGATGTTCTTTTGTTGCAGAATATTCTAATCCAGTATCAAACCAGACATACTTCACTTTATTACTTTTATCGCATCTATAAACAATATCCAACATATCATCACTATCTGATCCACCTGAAATAGAACATAGTATATATAAATATTTGGAGCTGTTAATTTTTGACCACGCTCTTATTAAATTGTCTCCTATTATTGAGTTTACAGGACAATCCTGTAATAATTCTTCAATTGTATTAGCTTTCTGTACCAATATGTACTTTCCTCACTGAAATTTATTTCATTTCAATGAGGTAAAGCCATACTTAGTGAGTGTCTTTTTACGTCACTATCACATTACTTTTTCGATTCATATAAACCAATGATCCGTTTTATGAATCATTGTGACAACCTTTGCTAATCAAAGGTATTAAATACATATGGTGAAAAGCTAACCAAGTGGTAGCACAGCCTCGCAGATTCGTTCAATATTGTTGACTTCACATTTTGTCATTTTATGATTTGGATTATCTTTGTTATAATCCTGAATAAACATATCTATCCAAAAATCTACATACTCATCATCTGACTCCGAATCCATTACAGTATATCTATCAACTGTCTTGTAATTTCCTTTTTCTGTCACATAAGATAGATTTATCTTATAAACAGGTAAGGTGATTTTTGTTTTTAAGAAATTTTTAGGATGAATATTTTTTAATTTTTGTTTCAAATCTTCATCAAAAATTTCAAATGTATCAATTCCAGTCCTCAATGAGCAATTTTCAAAAAAATCACTTGGATGCACTACTTTTCACCACCTTTCTGATATTTTATTCTCTTATTTGTTGGGATTCCCATAGCCGAATGGCTTAGATATGATTAAAAATTTTCCAATGAAAGATTGGTTTACTGCGAAACCACTACTTACTATTTTTTTACAGAAGTATTATTAACTGACTTCTGAATATTCTTCATAAGCTGAATATTGTCGTTAATCATAAGTGCTAATGCTTGATCCTCTGTAAAACCAACACTTACATATGCATCAAACATATTTTTCTTAGTTCTCGCCTGAATTGCAGGATACTCAGTATTCTCAGAATAATCCTTTGCAATAATCATGAGTTCCTTCAGAACATCATATACAGGCTCTTTGTACTTTGTAATGTATGTCTTTACTACCTCTCCTAAACTTTCTGGGTTCTCTGCTAATAATCTTAAAATTGTTTCCATGTTTAATATTCTCCTTTAATTTTTTTGTTATTCTCAAAATTTACAAATGTTACATGCCGAAAAGAATTTATCATAGTCTATACAGCATTGTGGTCTATCATCATTTTTACCAGTCTCAGTAGTCTCTTTCCCATCCATAATTGCACCACAATTAGGACAATATTTTGATTTCAACTTCTGATTCGCATAGTTCAGCTTATATACTTTTTTATTACAAACTGAGTAATATACACCTTCATTTGCACATTCATCTAATGCGTATCAATAACCATGTTTTCTACCATTTTCTTTTGCATCATCTTTTATATTATCCATTGGAACTGTCATTGTTCCTGCTATAACATTGGCATTAAGAAACTTTGATAGGACATCTCCAAGTATTAACTCTACGTTATCTACAAGTATTTCGTTACTCTGCTTATACATTCTATGACATTCTAACCATTCATTTATTGTATAAACTTCTATATTAGTCGATATACCCATTTTCTCTGCCATACTCATAAGACTGTTTTTATTATTCATTGTAGATGTAACAATCGGTTTTCCTGTTACATATGCTGTTGAAATAAGCATTGCCGTTTTACCAGTCGCACGTCCACGATTTATAATTCTCATATTTTCACCTCCGATGTATTATTCTCTTTTATTCAGAATCCAATAATTCATATTGTTTCTGTAATTCTTCAATTTCATTTCGTTTAAAATCTGCAAGAGCTACACATTCTTTATGATCTAAATATATACATGAGTCAACACAGTCAATGTCTCTTTCTGAACAAAAATAACCTTTATATGTATACTTTTTTGGCATCAACGCCTTAACTATTGAATGTGTTCTTCTCATATTTGCATCGTCAAGAAAATCAATTTCCTGTTCAAGTCTCTTGATTTCTTGATTAATTTTTGTTGCTTTTTTCTAAATTTTCTCGTTTCATATATTACCTCTATATCTAAGGATATGTTGCTTTTCTGTGAATTTACACTAAGTTATAGTGAATACGATTACCATAGTTTAACGCAATCTCAGCATAAGTATAATGCAGATTTTTATACATATTTCTCAGCTTTTCATCAATATAATCCTCATCATAATCAACCTTAATTTTGTCATTTGATAAAACAAATGAATTAGTCTTATTATTAAATACTGCGCTGTTACCCTTGAAGTTAATGTAAATACCATTATTTGCTGAATCTTCAACCCAGATATTGTTATTTTCTCCACTGAATAAATCAAGTGTTTCATTATCTGAACTAAATACAACACCTTCCTCTGTAAACAATGTAAGTTTGTATGTATTCTGTCTTTCAGATGTATTAACAATATTCAGATCCTTAATAGCATCCTCAAATGTTTCGCCCTCATTTAACTCAAGTGCAATAGCGGATAAACAATCGTAATTAAGCTTAATCTTTCTTGAAAATGAAGCTACTTTATTGATTTCAGAATGGTATTTCTCATCAAGCTTATCTCTCAAATAATCCTTTACTTCATCTACCGTTGGATACTCAAATCTGAAGTGGAAATGGAATCTTCCTGGTCTATTGATAAGATACTCGTTCAAATCCCTATAATTATTGCATGTAACGACAAATAACTTCTTGCCTGAACTTGTACCATCGAACAATGAAAGCATCTTTGACTGTGGATCTTCGTCTTTACTTCTAGCAAAAGTTTTATCAAATTCATCAAATAACACAAGCACTTCATTCTTAATATCATTTAAGAAATCATCAATGCCAGGAATAAAATTATCAACTAAGATAACAGGAATGCCATTCTGAATTGCTTTCTGAGCCAATAATCTTGCAAATAATGACTTACCAATGCCCTTATCTCCACTGAGAATTACACCTAAATTCTTGCGTGACTTCTCAAATCTGTTCAATACTTTATTCGCTTTTTCTTCATGAACTCCGTAGATTTTATCCTCTTTAATCTCTAAATCATGCTGCTTCTCTAAGAAGAAACCTGTAAACTGACCGCATCCAACTTTATATGTCTGAGCTGGCAGATTGTCTAACACAACCAAATCTTCGCCATACACTTTGTATGTAGTTCCTGTTTCAATAATTTTCATAATTTTATTCCTTTCTGTGTTTTCTTTATCTGTAAATATATTCTCTCCTTGCGTCCGAAAGAAACCTGAATTTACTTACAATTCCCAAGTCCAACCTTGTAGTCATCCTTGACATCAATAGTGACTTCTCTCTGAAAATTTCCTTCTTTATCATAGAGGGATAAATAATATCTGTTGCCACGTTGTTCTAAGTCAAGATTCTCATTCTCGAATAATAATACTCGTCTCTGTTTCTGTATTGGTTTATTCTCTATTTTAAAGTTATTCATTGCTCCTTTTAAATCGACAATGATTGGTGATTTTAATTCTTCAAGAATACAGCTAATATCATTATCTAACCGACTATCATCATTCATATGTTTATCAACTGCTTTGATTACGTCTTTCTCAAATAATAATCTGTTTTCCATTTTAATATTCTCCATTTCTACATATATAAATGATATTTTCTTCCAATCTGATCAATAAGTTCACTGTCCATCGGACGAAAACCAATTACCGTAAGAGTTCTTCCAATATTATTTTCATCAATAAATTCAGGCTCTAATTCTGTCTTGCACGAATCATATATAAGCCAGAAATCTTTACCTTCAACCATTCCTAATTCTTCTGCCATAGTCTTTGCTTTTAGCAACTGATTCTTACTTTTGGCTTGAAGAACACATTTTGTAAATTCGCCCTCAATCCAATTGTGAAAAATATCTTCGTCAATATAGCCATCGACATGACCATCTAAATCGGCATTATTTCTAATAAACCAACTGAGAAATGCCATAGAGCCGTGACTGACTTGAGCCGCAAGCTTTCCTGACGACATTGCGAGGTCTTTTCTTGCAATAATAATCTGTTTATACATCTTTATTCTCCTAATTCATCAATCTAATTTCTCGAAAATCATCATCAGCTTTTACACCATTGATATAAGCATACCAACCTCTAAAACCTTCTTTCTTAGAGATTGGATATTTATGCTTAATATTCATAACAACTTCGTAATAATCTGGATAGTTTTCAAGAATGGATTTTAATTCACCAACTGAAATACTGCTCATACAGTTACCTCGCTTTATCACATTCATTGAAATCTAAAAGCATCTTATACTTATATTCCCCAAATCTTTCTTTCCAACGTTGCCTTGCTTTATCAGTATCCCAACCAAAAGGCATCATATGATAGTTGATAAGAAAACATATGTCACCAATATTTTCGTAAAATATACTTGATAGGTTCTCTAAAATTAAATAAGAACCGATTGCATGATGTTCATAGTAATGAGCTATGCCATTCTCATCAAATGTTTGACAATACATTTTTCCAAAATCGTGTAATAATGCAGCTATATTATATTTTGCTGGATAGCATTTACTACTAAATAACTCATATGTATGAAATGAGTGATTATATAAATCCATAGTATGATGAGGGTTTTTCTGATCAAGCCCTTCCATCATAGAAAACATTTCTCCAAGAGTTAAACGATTCTCTTTATGAAATACATTTATCTGAATCTCATCAAATTTTTCTTCGTAAAATGGGATCTGAAATCTTCTAATCTGTTTATCCAATACTTCATTAGGGACAGGATGCTCACGATTTTTATTATCAATCTTACACTGTTCAAATGGCTTTGGAATAACCACACAAACCTTATGTACTTCAAGACCATTTACTTTCATCATAATTGCTCTGCGAGATTTTATAGTCAGATTAGTTGCATCTGCGATTACATTCTTTTTATTCTCTAAATTCTTGCGTATTCTATCATGAAAAATCTTAAACACTTCTTCATTATGTTGTTGGTCTTCGTAATCACCAGTTAATTCTTCACGAATTGCGTCTGATGATACGATTACTGTATTTGGATTCTCATTGGCAATTTGAGTAGCAATGGTTGATTTGCCACTACCACTCAGTCCAACGAGTACCCACATTATAGGTTTATTCATTTAAAGTCTCCTTTGCAAATATTTTCTGGAAATCTTTTCTGTTAATTTCTCCTGACCATTCTTTATGTAATATTTTTTCTGCTTTATGTCTAGCGATAACTGCTTCTTTAAAAGTTGAATATGTTCCTAAATTATATCTAATTCCATTTTTAGAAATTCTTGATAGCCAATTCCCTGATTTTTGTCTTGTTATACCTGTATATCCACTTGTATTATTGGATTTTCTGTGTATATTTATATTATTTTCTGTACTATTTGCAATTCTTAAATTACTTTTTCTGTTATCAAGTAAATTCCAACTTTTATGATCTACTAATACACTAGGATTTGTTACATTCATAATAACCCTACTTAATCTTATTGTTGAATTAGTTGTATCTTTTGAATTGGCAACAACATATCCATTACCATCTAAATGCCAACAATAATTTTTTATTTTGTCATAATCTTCTAAATCGAACAAAAAATTTTTTCCATTGTTCATATACCCAATACCAAATTCGCCTTGTAAGTCATAACTGTTAAATTTATTATTTTTTGTAAAATGTTTGGTTACATTGGCTACACAACCACACGATTTTTCATGTTTTAAGTTTTTACTACGAAGATAATTACCTGACTTTATAACGTTTTTCTTACCACAATCGCAATTACATCTCCAAAAAATCTTTCTTTTATGATGTGTATTATAGAAGTCTTGCTCATCAACAAGACTTCTATCTATAACAAATAATTTATCTATTTTTTTATTTGTTAAATCAATTACTTTCTGAGCCATCTAATACCTCGTTAATTAATTCTTCTGATTCTTCCATATCTGGCACATCAGACGTATCTTTAATGATCGATTCTATTACCTTAAATTCAAACACCTTATCCTTATAAGCCGTGAATGTTGCTCTGTTATCAATACGAACAACTACACCTTCGGCAACATGTGTCTTGCCGATTTCATCTGCTGGCATACCATCAAGATATTTATTTACTCTTTCTTTCAAATCTTCTGGTGTAGTAAAAATAAACTTCTCTAAATCAGGTACATGCTTAACACCCAACTTGTCACACCATACCTCTACAGTTTCCCAAGGCACTTCAACAACTGTTCCGTCCGCTGTTGTCATTGTCATTCGATACACATACATCTCATTTTCGCCTGGCTCACAACCATATGAGAATGTTGTAGTGTCACCAAACTTCTTTGTAAATTCCTTTTCTTTAACACCTTTATTAGATACTGAACCCATAATTGGTGTTGTTTCATTTACATATCCGACAATTTCATAGAAAATCTCAGCACCTTCAGGAAGCTTGTCTTTTAATAAATCGTGGTACTTCTTTCTAAATCCATTATCAGAATAATATCCATCATTCTTTGTCATATCCTTTAATACAACTCTTCTGCTACCAGATACAACAGAAACTTCTCTTGTAACTTTTGGCTGCATATGTAAAAATCTTCTTAACTTGTTATTCTTCTTTGTAACCTTAACAGTCTTCATGGTACGAGCCGATGTTCCGTGAAGCTTACGAGTAATATAAATAGTATCACCTGGCTTAAATGCTGACATATTATATGCAAGCTGTGCAGTATCTTTATGCTCCTCAAAAAATGGATATGATATTGTTTCTTTCTGAAACTTATTCTTCTTATTTGAATTATTTCCATTACCTATTGAACGATTCTTTCCTCTTGGAATATATTTCTGACAAATCTCATGACCACCAAGAACTGTAATCTGATCGCCATCTTTTAATTTTGAAATATCTGTATACTTAGAAAGCGTCTCAACAGGTAATACAAGTCCTTCTGATTTCTCACCCCTAAGTCTAATGGCAGTTACATTTCTTTTCTCAGCGTCCATATAACCACCAATGTTGTTTCCATTCTCGTCTTTCTTTCTTACAAGGTTGTTGTCTGTTGCATACTCAAGTGATAACTGACCATCAGATGGGAAGAAGACTACTTTCTGTCCTTCCTGATAACTCAAATCTACAATTACATTCTGTCCAAATACTTCTACACACTGTAATCTATCAGCGTTACTATGTTTTCTTAATCCTTTTAATGTTGTGATATAAGCACAATACATAAGTTCCTCTTACCTTAGTAAGTAGTGCGCACTTTATCCTATAGGAACTTTTCTATTTTTCCTTTCTTCTTTAATTATTAATTAAAATCCATTCACCCTCGCAATATTTTCTTTTAGTGTTTATTGCATTTTGAATATGTGAACAAATCTTTCGTTGACAAATTTTTGAATACATTCTATGTTTACTTAATCCAAAATTTTCATAAACATATCTAATTGCTTCATGAAAACCTTTAAAAATTATAGTTTTGCAATCTGCGTTAATATATCTTACAAACATAATTTTACAATTTTCATCTACTTCAATTAATGCAGTTCGTATTGGAACTACATTATTTTCTATAAATTTGTTACCTTTTGCTTCATTACAAAGCTTACACATTGTTTGATAGTTACTAATATCATCAATACCGCCTTTGGAGCGTGGTATAATATGATCTTTTGTCATTAAAATTTCATCACCATTATTATCAACTGCATACAAATTCAGATGATAATGTTTGTCCTGTAAATGTCTTTCTTTTGCGAAAAACTTTCCTTCAATTCCACAAACTGCACATTTACAGCCTTTAGTGAAAAATGTTTGATATCTCAGACTGTTACCCTTAATCAAATCTCCATAAAAATCTACTTTTGCAAGGCTTTTATTTTTCTCAAATAAAACATCTTTAACCTTATCGTATACCTCTTCTATAGAGTATGTAGACTTTCTTATAAGATCATCATGCTTTGGTTTGAACTCATGTAATCTAATGTCTTTATTTGAAATAAAAACATTTTCTGCATTTTCCTTGCTTAATAAGTCAACCAAATCTCTTACTGTATGAATTTTATTGGTAATAGAAATAGTATTACCATTCCATTTAATTCCTGTAATCTCTGTATCAAGAGTAGGCGACAACGGATTGTTATTCTTTGGAAATTCTGTATTTAAGAAATCCTCAATTGTCTTATATTTACTTTTCAATCCTTTCCCATTTATGGAATAATTAAATTTCAAACCCTTAAATTGCTGTTTCTTACTCATAAAACATGTCTCCTTATAATTTATTGTCACCTATATATTCTCTCTTTATTGTTCAAAAACTCCAAGGAAATGCTTCTTTCCTGAGATTATTATTGTCCCAATAATCTATGCTTTTCGAACCTATCATCAAGTAATTTATGTACATCTTCCAATGCAATATACTTCTTACCATCATTCTCGATAACTTCGATGTCTTTTGGTGTTTTCTTTCCTGATAGTTCGTTGAGAATTTGAACATTATGTTGCACTACATCAGCAACCCAATCACATATTTTCTGTTTTTCTGATTTTTGAAACATATTCTTTCTCCTACCTACATAACTTCTAAATGATATTCTTCAACATATTTTCTTCTCTTCCAAAACTTCCACCACGGAAATTTCACATATTCTATTTCTATAACTCGAAATATCTTGTCCTCATTTTTATCTCTATCTAACCTTAAAGCAGGTGAACCAAACATTGTTTCGGCTAATTCGTTAATTGAAATGTGTTCTCCAAGTTTATATTCCTGTTTGTGTGGTTGTGGAGGATAATAGGAAATTACATCATGCTGTCGTAATTCATATGCTCTCATATTGTTATTCTCCTTCGAATATTACTCTTATTGGCTTTATAGCTTCGTCATTTGTTGGTATAAGAAGCACTTTGTCATTTTCAATCTGACCTTTGAATGTTTTGGGAACTTCAACAAATGTAACTCTTTTTGACCTATCACTGTCCAGCCACTCTTTAAACTTTTCAAGATTTTCTTTTTTAGAAATTGCAGCACATGGACTTACTTTATCTATTAATTCTAAAAATTTTTGTCTTTCATATTGTGATAACTCCATACTGTTATTCTCCTATTTGTTCACTCTAAACACATTTGCATCACCAACTGCCAAATCTTTTACTTCTACAAAAGAATTTATATTATCTTCCATAGTTGTAATCAATATCTCATCAAATAAATCTTCCATCATACCAAAGAATCGTACAGACGGATGAAATCCTGGATATTCTTTCAAACGACATTTATTAACTCTACCCCTTGATACAGGAAGTCCATGTCTTCTACGTTTGTTGTTGCTCCAATGGATAGGATTGTCATAAAAAGCTTTCTTCTTTCGTCTGTACTCTTCTAATTCTTCTCTTGCAAGCTTGTCAATCTCTTTTTCTCGTTCCGTTTTCGGAGGTTTACCATGAATAATATTGTCAAATTGCTTTCTGACATTATCGTTTACTTCTGCTTTTTCTGAATCACTCATCTTATCAAAGTTTTGAGCTACATCTAATAGTGTATTTTTCAAATTGTTATTCTCCAATTTCTATATACTCAATTATCCAACTATCGTATTTATTTTCTTTAATCAACTGCTGATATAAATTTATCCATTCTTGTGCAGAGAGACTTTGAAACTTCCAAACACATTCTTTCCAGTATCTGTGTATAAAACGACTTTTTGTTTTTAACTCAATGCACTTCACACATTTATCGTATAATTTCTTGGAATGCAAATTCGATTTACTTTTATTCCAGTTATCTATAAATGCTTCAGTCGGATCATACCTATTTCTCATATCAGTAAGAGTCCTGTCATATAATTCTGTCTTGGCATTATATAAACAATGAAACAGAAAGTAGATGTCTTCATAATCGTTTTCAAATTCCCACTCTCCAATGTTTAAATCAAAATACATTATTCTCCATTCCTTACTACATCAAACTTAATTGGCAACATAGCAGTGAATCTACTCTGCATCCAAGGCTTTTCTTCAGTTGCAAATTCTTTTCCAAATTCTTCTGCCAATACGAAATCACCGACAGTATAGATGATAGAATATCCAGTTAAATCTTTTGGAATCTCCTTATTTACATTACAGGTTTTAAGATGAATCATTTTATCTATGCACTCACCCATTAAATCTTGAAAGAATACAAACGTTCCATCACAATTGCAACGCTGCATTGTGAAATATTCAAAATCTGCATCTGGATCATGCTTAATAATTACATTAAAATAAGGTTTATCACCTTTAAGATAAGGAGCATCTATTAAAATTGTTCCATCTTTTGTGTAAGAAATAACCGTAAATAACTCTCGTATATCCTGCTCAATCATAGATTCATATTTATTACTCTCCATGCCATTGCACTGACCTGATGCAATTCGTTCTTTTACAAATTCTAATGATTTACCCATTCTGTTCTCCTGTTTCTACTCGATCTTCATTCAACAAACCAAATTTTCGCAAATAATACTGTTTGGTTTTATCATCGACTCTACAATAAAAATTATGTCTCCCTGATTTCTGTAAAGATAATGTGTTTATATTCAGTTCTGCATTCATAATAATCAGTAATTCATTTAATGTAATATCGTAGCAATGAAACGTTTCGCCTATTAAAAGCTTATAATATTTCTTCTCTAATTCTGTTATTTTTCTCACCTACTTTCACAACCAAAAGAAACCAAAATTTCTTGTTAGTTTCTATCCAAATAAACTATATTATCTACATTATAATGAAATCCACCTATCTCTCCATTAAACCTACCTTTGACATACCATGCATAAGGGCTGATACCTTCATTCATTATTTTTGCAAGTTCATCGGCTTTTCTTTGATGCTCATCGGCTTCATTCTGCATAGATAATTTTTGAGAATCCCATATAAGATTTGGAATTGTATCTACACACTTTCTATACATCTCAGACTCTTTTATATATTCTCTTATCACTTTTGTCATTTTGGGAATATTGTCTTTTAATATTGGTTCATTGCTAAGTTCATATGGATATAGGATTAAAACACTTCTGTCCATATATTCCATAGATATTAATTCCTCTACTACACAAAACTGTGGTTCTATCAAATTGTCACCTCGTCTCCTTTCATTTTATTTGAACTCTATTTTGTTCCTCTTTAATACTTTAATTGCCTTATCATAATCAGTTTCAGCTACTTTGATATTTTTCATCTTTGTCGGTTTTGGCTTAATCCAATTACGACATTCTGTAATATCTTCATCATACCACACCAAACCGCCTTCACAGAATTTATGCCATTGGCAGTCATCATTACCACATTTGCTCATTTGTGTATTCTCTCACTCTCTTATTTCCGACTTCAAAAATATCCTTGTCCTTCTCAAAACATATGTAATTTCTACCTGTATCCAAAGCTGCGACTGCCGTTGTACAACTACCTGCGCATGAATCAAGAACTAAATCTCCTGGATTGGTATAGGTCTTAATAAAATACTCACACGCTTCAACAGGCTTTTGACACTGATGTAAGCTACTTTTCTGAGTGTCCCACTTGAACTGTAAAACATCTCTTGGATATCTTTGTGTACTGCCACCACCTGAAATACCAGTCTTTGTAGCACCATAACAGTTGCCATCTGTTGTATGTTTTGTATAAGAATGAACAGGCGTATGTCCTTCTGTCATTTGCGGATTGTATGTAGGGAGTTTCTTATAGAAAATCAAGACATTTTCGTGTGCCTTCATAGGCATTTTCTTAGCGTTTAGATGACCAGTTGCTTTGGTCTTTTCGATAATCCATTCATAGCGATATAACTTTTCATTACTACAAGCAAGCCTCTTATCGAATGGTGACTGCGCCCATAGTGCAATACAACCATCATCTTTGATGATTCTCTCGTATTGTTCCCATAATGGCTTGAATGGAATTAGCACATCCCATGAATTCTGGGTTGTTGAAAACGGCAGATCCGTGAAGATGAAATCGACTGATTTATCATCAATCTTTTTCATACCTTCAAGGCAATCTTCATTGTATATTTTATTAATCTCTAACATTTCTTACTCAGAGCAAATCCAGATTTAATGCTGCAGCAAATCTCTCGCTCCTTTCAATATTCTTATTCTCTTAATAGATCTCTGTCCATTCACTAATTTCTACTTTATGATCACGATCGCCAGACAAGCTCCAGTCATTGTCGTTATATACTACATTCCACAGAGCATTTA
>OGPX01000218.1_pt1 | contig 47621 bp, 51 predicted proteins | sample 1553101 | NCBI WGS metagenome assembly OGPX01 (sample SAMEA2579964, study PRJEB22360) | human gut metagenome | biome: human gut; feature: human-associated habitat; material: faeces | place: Denmark | collected 2008/2010
TAGAAGGACAGGGAATTGGTTTTTGGACACGGGTTCGACTCCCGTCTAGTCCACTTGTAGAACCCTTGATTTTACTGTATTTTCAAGGGTTCTAAATTATTAAAAATTGGTTTCAAGTCATTTTACACCGTTTTAGACCATTATAAATCATAATAATTGGTGTCAAAACTGGTGTCAAAAATAAAGGCATTTGTATAATAGAAAAACGTAAAAAAATAGGGTATACAGAAAATAATCTGCATACCCTAGACTTTTGTGATATAATTCTTTTTAGAATATATTAAGAGGGGATAAAATAATGATTTGCTTAATCAATGATGTACGACAACATGAAAGACATTTCTGGAATTGCTTATATGGTGTCGCTACACAAGAACAAATTAAAAGAATTTTAGATGGACATAAGGTTACAATATCTGATACTATATATCAAATAATAGAAGAGGAAAAATCGTAAAAAAATAGGGAGACACTACAATGTGTCTCCCTTTAATTTTTATTCCTCTACAATGACATCTGCGTACTCATCAGTAGACAGAATAGTATTTACATCCTCCTGATATTTTCCATACAATCTCTTTGCACTTTTACGAACAAAGTAAGCACGGTATTTAGCCTGTCCCTTCTCTAAAGAAATTTCTGCTGCTTCCTCGATTTTTGTTGCGATAAATGTTCCCATAATTCCTTCCTCCTTAAAAAATTGTTTTGTTTTGTAATATATAAAAAAGCAGTTCCGATGAGAACTACTCCAATTATTAAAAATTTATTCGTTTTTTTCATTATTATTATTTGAAGTGTCCGTTGTAGACGAAAATTCTTCTACTAAACCAGGAATAACGTCTGTAAGAATATTATCAATCATATCTGATAAATTAGATGCATCATCTTGCATTGTTGGTAATACATCTTCTGTTATTGATGAGATTGCACCATTATTAACAGTAATCCTTTCATTTGAATCCATGTTTAGTTTATGCATAACCTCATCAAGCTTCTGAGATACATCGTTAATTCTGTTAGCGACATCATTGATAGCCTTGAACACTTCTTCTCGCTCTTTACTATCCATAATCTAACCTCCAATCTTAGATAATTCTATATGCATAAGCATGGGGCAATAGCACGACGATCATTTGCATACTCAGTATTAGCTCCACCCATGCGATCCAGTATACAAAACTCTGATATTGATCTCACACTAGGAGACCTCTCATAATAGCTGCTTGTAACAGAACCCGAATCTGAACTAAACCTTGGTAGCTTATATCTGTTTGCAGTTGCATTTTTATAATACTGATACTGTGTTCCTTCACCTGGAGCTGAATACTTCGTTAAACCGAAAATTTCAATCTCAGCAGCTAAAAATACCTTGTCTATAGTAATGTCGATTGATGTTTGTGTGTTTCCACCAGATGCTTTCTTTTTGACAGACTTAACCATAGACTGCCAAATAGTAGGAAGTGCCGTAAAATACGTATTATTACACCAGGCACGTCTTGGGCACTCGTTCCAACCACCAGCGGTAGTACCAAGTTCATTAATATATCCTCGTTCAGTATCTTCACTACCATTTACAGGATTAGATGCATTAGCCGCATCCATGAGACAATCTTTCTGTAAAAGAGTTACAGCCGCTTTTGAATGACCATTGATAGGGGTTCTCAAGTCATCATGTTCAAAATCACCAATTACAAATTGAACATCTTGCGCCCTATGCGATTCACCCACATGTATAGCCGCCATAGCAGATAAATGCACAGTTCTTATATCACCAACAGCCCAGTAATCGGCTATATTGATTTTATTGTTGTAGTGCGCTTTAATCATAGCTGCGATTTCTGCATCTGTACCAGTAGCAAAAGCTACTATCTTAAGAAGCGAAAGCTCAACAGAAATAACTGTTTTATTAAGCACATTGTCACTTGTAACTGTTACGTCCTTGTGAGCTTCGCCACTTGTAATAGTATACGTCCCTGGAGTTTGTACAACAAAACTACACGTCCCATTACTAGCGAGCACAGTTGTGCCAACGTTAGCCCCGTTAAGCGTTAAAGTGACCGTCTTTCCGAATAATTCATTGTCTGAGGTGCTGACAGCTAAAGTAGCGCCATGAAGTTCAGTATCAATTTTACCTATGTTTTCCGCCATTACATCGAATGTTGCGTCAGTAGCCGTCTCTACACCTTTACCAGTGATAGCATTGGCTACCTTTGTCTTGCCATCACTGACAGATTTTTTTAGTGTATCTACAGTTTTGTTTAACTCTGCCACATCACCGTTTAACTTTCCTGCATCACCTGTGTATGGTACGAAATCATCATATGTAGCGGAGAGGTTCGTGGTGAGCATTGGTTTGAATACAAGATTATCGCATGTATACCCCGACAAGACCTGCATTGATATTGGTCTAGGTTCGCTTGTTTTCTTATCAATAAGACCATCCTTGTTAAAATATCCATGATTATCCCATCCCATTAGTATTGTACTATATGAACCCGCGATAGGAATACCTAAAGCTTTATATGTTTTACCAACAATTAAATTGTCATCAATGCCGAACTGAAACCTAACAGTAGATGTAGCAGTTCCATTCAAAGTATAAGTACCATCTCCGTTATTTGTACAAGTTACACCATTTTCTGTTATTGTTTCCAAAGTAGGCTTCAAAAGATTTACGGTGGTTTCTGATCTTATGTCAGTAATCTTCTTTTTCAGCGTAGGGTTGCTAAGGGTTGTAGGCTGATACTCGTGCCTTATAGTGCCACATTCTAACTGAAATTTTATAACGCAGTTAGTTAGAGTAGTACCCGTTGTAATATATAAACCAATTACATCATGATCGAAGTCATCAGTTTGTGAATATTTAAAAATTCGCTCCAGTGTTGAATCATTAACGTCACGGCAAGCCGCAATGTCTGTACCATGATTCTGTTTATTCTCATTGGCTAAATATAAAGCTGCTTTCCCTTTGACCGTAGTTAATGTCAATACGTAATATTTTCCAATTTCTAATCCTAACTGACCTTTAAAAACACAATAGAACGCAGTAGCCGTAGCTGTGCCATTAGCAGTTATAGACCCATCTTCGTTTACTGTCCAAGTGATACCATTAGTTGTATAACTATCTGGTCTATAGTAAGGATAAGTAATCAGATTCTGTCCCTGTGAAGTTCCAACACCACCAAGCTTAGTCTTTTCTTCGCTTGTATAATCATTAGAAGATAATCCTTTGCCTTCTTCCTTTACAACAAGATTAGAAATATCTTGATGCTCAGTAAGATATCCTGCATCATTTGTAAACTCAGATACATTTGTTGGAACTGTTGGAATTTCTGTCTTGTCTGCTTTATCAGTCTGTAATGTCGTAATAGCCTTCTTATTATCTTGAATCTGACTGTTCATGGCAGATGCACTTGTTTCATGTGTAGAAATCCAATCAGACATTTCCTTCAACGTATCAAAATCTTCAGGTGCGCCAGCTACAACCTCTGCAATTCCATCCGAAACTGCCTTTTTTACCGAACCATCACCCGTTCCATTTAACGTGGAAATTGCCGTTTCATTGGCTTCAATTCTTTTTGTATTGCTCGTAATATCCGATGTATTCTGTTTAATTGCAGACTCATCTGTTCCCATCTTAGATTTAATGCTTTTTAATTCGCCAGCAATCACTTTATTCTGTAAAGGATTTGTTGATTCTTCTGATAAAGCATCATCTACAGGGACTCCTTTTATAACACCGCTTTCGTCAATAGTAATGGTAGTACCATCAACCTTTGTCGCAACATGACCGTTTGAATCAATTAACGAAACTGGCAACTTTGAATCTCCTTTAGAGATATACAGTCTATCCTCATCAGAGGAAAATTCAAATTTGTAACCATCAAGAGCAACGTTAATTTTGCCAATAGCCTCATCAATCAGTCGAATATTGCTTTTACCACCTTGACCAGTAAGTTGATCGAATATAGTAAGCCACAATTCATTATAATCTGTTTCAGACCACAACTTAACGCCAGTGTTACTTAATATCTCTGACATATATTTCCTCCTTTTAAATTATTTTCTTTCTACCTGTTTCTGAGATTGTTTGATTATAATAACTATTTAATGATCCACTCATCATTTTTAATCGTATCAAATAAGAGGCAGACATATTGACCTTCCCATTTGTAAAATTGATTTCATTATCTTCATTTGGTTCATTAAAAATGCCTATCTGCGTATGAACTTCGTTGTTCTTAAACTGAATATCATTATTATCATTTTTCAATTTTTCGCTTAATGAAAGAGAGGAGTTATTGTTCTGTACAACAATATCAGAATCGCTTTTGGATTCAATTCTTTCAGAAACTATAGAGGATGTATTTTTGTTCTCTATTTTTATTGTATTTTCTTCTTTACTTTTGACATTTTCACGAACTAAAAATGTTGAATCATCATCAAATTTAATCTCATTTCTTGATTTTGCATGGAACAAAAACAAGACTCTTGTTAGAAATTTTGAATTATTAAAAGCCACGTTATTTGTACGTGGCTTTAATATTGCTTTTAATGCTGTTTTAATAGAGTTCTTAATTTTAATAAAACTCGTATTAACAAGCTGAGTATATCGTGAAGCACCATGAATATACTCACGAAATGTTTGTCTATCCGAAATCTTGGATGATAAAATGTGATAGTTTATTCGCATACTTCACCCCGTTTTCTTTTATGCATTCAGCACAGTAGTAGTTAGTCCTTCTGCTGGAATTTCAAGAACCGCACCAGTAGGAATTTCCTGTGCCCTCATAAGCTCTCCATAGAACATCATATTTCCACCAGTGGCGGCATCAAAAATTACCCAATGAGTTACAGGAGACGCAGCGGTTGTCCATGACTCCTGTGCTTCATTAAAACGGAATACTACGGAATTTGTGGTCGAACCTTGAACGGATTCGTTCCAATTAGTTGCATCACATTTTGCAGCAAAACGCTTATAACTAGAAACCGTAGGCTCAGTACAATTAGTTCCATCTTCACTTGGAGCTGTTTTACTTACACCAATATAAATTGTCTTTTCTCCATTGCGAAAAATATTATTAAGAATTTGATTTTTTTCGTATGTATTAATCATTACGAATCCTCCTTATTTACTTGATCATGGGTTTGATTGAAATTTTGCCGAGATCGGCTACGAATTGATTTCCCAACTTATCTGTAATAACCAACTGATGTGTAAATTTACCAAATAAGTTCTGTGTATCAGAAGAGGGAATTGTTATTTGAATTATGTTATCTGTAATATTTATTGTGCCTTTGACAGTTGATTCGATTGCTAAGACTTCTGTTTCTCCATATTTAGCCAAACGCCATTCACATGAAGATGCAGCAATATTATATGTTTCATCAAGAACATCATATAAATCTACATCAAATGTCTGTTGACAACCACCAATCATGCCAAAGTCTGAATTATTGAATACTTCACATGACATTTGATTACCTCATTATTCTTGTGACTCCTTTGTTGCGTTTTTTGTTTTGTCATCTACAATTGGGTTGTTAAGAATTACACTAATCTGTGCGATTCCTTGTGCTTGCTGAATCCCTGTAAAACTCATAGAGTCCAGTATATTAAAAAGAAGCTGAATCTTATCTTTTGAATAAGAAACAACTTCCTCCGTGTTTGTGCTATTCTGTTTTTCCATTTTAATTCCTTTCTATCAATTCAAATATTTAGATTTAACCATTGACCTTACAATTGATCTAACTTCTGAGTTAGTTGTATATTTACTAGCATCTGATTTTGTTAAATAACTTGACTTCGCATCTGATTTTGTTAAATAACTTGACAAAGAAGATATTAATGCAAAATTTTCGTAACACCATTTTTCTCTTGCTAAATAACTTTGATGAACGTCTATATAAGGTGTATTATAAAAATGCACATTATTTGTCGTCTCAAATGTAATATAACCACTAGGACACTTAATTTTTGGATTAGAAGACAGAACAAAATTTAATTCACTTGTAGATAATTTTGGTGTTGTAATTGATGTACGTCCAATTAAAGAACGTATTTCTCCATCACCAGTGTCCCATCCAATGTTTAATGGATTTATAATCATTGTATCTCTTTGAGTATCGCTTTGAGTATCGCTTTGATTTAATATATCAAAAGTAAGTCCAGCAGGTGATAGAGTTGTATTTATATATCCAATTGTCGTACTTACATAGTTTCTATACAATGAATTTGTTCCAATATTCCAACCGCCAATTGTTCCAGAAGATGCATTTACTTCACCACTTATTCTTGCACTAGAAGCATACATATTGCCATTTTCGTCCACAGTAAATGTGCCATTACCAAGATTGATAGAACCACCAGATATATTCCCACTGAATGTACCACTAGAACCAGTCAAGTCGCCTGTAAAATGTACATTACCATCTGAGTCAACGTAAAACTGTTTGTTATTCCCCTTATAAATAGAAAACAATTCTCCACTTTGATTCGGTTGAATTCGTACAGAGTTGTTACCACTTTTAGCAATAAAACCAGCATCATCAAATTTATAAGTACCTGAATTATTTTGTAGTGTAAGATATTCTCCTAAAAATAATTTACCTAAAATCGCTTCGGCATTTACAGCATAGACAGTGTTTCCATTTTTATCAATAGGGATTTTTCCAATAGCCATTTTTGTACTCTGGAAGCCATCATCTGAAAATACAATTTGGTTGTTAATAATCTTAATCTGTTCGGGATCGAAGTCATTCTTCTGTTCATTCCATTGCCTGAACCACATTCCAGTTTCGTCCCATGATTGATGTTGATTTTTTACAGGAATATTTGCAACATCTAATCCATATTTCCGCATTTCTTCGACAAAATTACTTTGATTTACAGACTTATCATATTGGTTTTTATTAAATTTGAAACTCATTGCAGCCGAATTAGCTTGTGCTTGAATACTAGATGCATCTTCATAAATATCATGAACACGAATAGCATCAGAGAAAGTTACATCAATCTTACTCGTGTCATTATAATCAACTGTAAAACTAATTAGTCTCAGTTTAATAATGGTGTCGTAATCAGTAGCCATTCTTATAAAATTACCAAGTTGAAAATACTTCAAAAATCCTTTGAATTGTGGAATAGTAAGAACATTAGAAAGGGTAGAAGAGTATTGATATTGTGGTCGGCATTTCTTTGATAAATCCTTCCATGCAACATCAAATAATTGTTTTTCCATACTAAACAATTCTGATTCAGTTGTATTATCCAATGTAGTAAAACTATCATCATTATATGTTTCTTCTACTACATAAGAATCTAATTCGATCCATTCTTCCTTGGTAAACCATTTATTCATATCTAATTCACTTTGTATATTTTTCAATCGTGTAAGAATGGATTCATTTACTTTCATTTCAGTTTCAATTTCATTCTCTCGTACTGTTAATTCTGCTGATACAGCATTTAACAATTCCAAATTTTCAGAGTATAGATTATACTTAAATGATGATGGGATATTCATTCCTTGGGCACAATAAACATCGTTAATATTCTGATATGATTTTTGTTTTGACTGCAACATATATAATCCATAAGTAGACCAATCTGTAGAATTTGCAGACAATGGACTGCGAGTATATAACTCTTGAATTTTTTCTTTTTCTTGTTGCAATTCTAATACAACTTTTTCGTATGGATCTTTTAATGATTGATACTTTTCATTATATAGTTTCAGCTTTTGTTGCAAAATAGCAGAAAACTGTGGCAAATAATAATCGAAATTATATATTTTTCTCGTACCATTTGGATTAACTTCTGATATATCTATATCATCTCCACCAGTCACGTAATAACAAGTAATAATACTATTCTCATCAATGGTTTCTGTCATAGATTGCGCAAGATTATCCATAGAAACGTATATATTAGTATCATCACCATAATTATCTAAGTCATATGCATTGACTGTACAATTAAATGTGTCGAATATAAATAAACAGTTAAATGCTTCAGATACATCACCAGTAAGGAAAGAATACACATCAGTATCGCTAATATCAAATATTCTTATCTTATTTACTAATGAACTGTCTACATGACCAACAGACCACATGGGAGATACATTTAATATTTTCGTAAGCAAACTTGCATCTGGATTAGTAGAATCATAGAATCTAATTGCAATAGAATTTTCTTCTTCTGCATCATCGGAATTGGCTTGAAAATCAATGAGTCGCTTATTACATAAAGTACATTCCAATGAGTTTGCTGTAATATTTTTTGAAATACCAGTGTTCTCAATATTAGTCTCCACATGAATTTTGTACCAACCAATACCTTGAATCATAATCAAACGATCTTCTTTAAAATCGTCATAATGTTCATATTTCTTACCATTGATGTCTCTATAGATTTTAAAAGAAGCAGTCTGATAAGCATTTAGATTAAAAGTAAGAGATAAATCATCATAAATACTTACTGCACCAAGAAAAGTTTTATCTTTTTTAGCAATGTAGATAATTGGTTTTTCAAGATTGTTCAAGAAGTCAACAGGTAAATTAAATGATTGTATAGCCATCAGATCACCACCTTCCTTATTGGTCTATATTTCATCGTAAGAGTGCAATTACCCTCAACCTTAAATATATTCGTTCTCTTGTTAATGTCATTTACAATACGTGGAAACTTGTAGTTGGTATCATTGTAGATTTTATGGGATATAGCTGTAGAAGTGATTTCTAAGATTGTTCCATCAATTTTTATAACTTCATTATTGATGCAATTATTCAGCTTGAAAATTTCACCCGATGTTTCATTGATAATTTTAAGATTGCAAGCACTGGAAACGTCAATTTCAACATCAGGATAAATATAACCAATTTCATCACTCATATCTGCGAACTTTAACATACCAATACCATTTTTAGTAGAAATTTTCTTTGTAATCATTTGTCCATAAGCATACGGAGAATCTGTAGTGCCTGTAATATTAAGCCCCATAATATCGCCACCGACTTGAATCGGTGAAATATTTAATTGCACATAAAAATGTACTGTATCATAATCAGACTTTGTGATTGTAAATTCTTTGTAATCATCTTTTCGTTGTAATAATCTAGCGTAAGTAGAATATTCATATGAATCAATTGGCTCAAAATTCTGTTTCATAACTTGAAATTCAAACTTAATCGCTTCTGAATAGTTTGCATTTCCACTTTTGTACCATCTATTTCTGATAGGAGCAGATATCAAGGTAAATTCAATATTTCCACCAGATGTTTCAGATGAGGTATTCCCATTGAATTCACACACCATAAGTCCAAGCTCATCGGAGGTTATGCTATCAAAAGTAAAACCACGAGTTTGAATTGTCATGGTAGCCTCCTTTCTTTTTACATCATTTTCTTCATTTCTTTTTCATATTTCTTTTTTAGTTTTTTCATTTCTCTGTTTGTGCCAGAAAACTCTCTATTTAACTTTTGTGTCTCAGAAATAATATCCTGTAATTCCTGAATATCACTTCCAAAACTTTCAATTTCTTTCTCTAATTCAGCGTTCTCTTCCTGCAACTTCCGAATCTGTTCATCACGTTCAAGAAGCAGTTTTTCAAGAATGCTTACTTTTCTTTCATTAGTCACTTCTGACATACGTTTCCTCCAATCAAAAAGGAGAGGGTGTTTCACCTCTCCATAAATTATCTTCTTACACCTTTAGCATAAGTGGCTTGGTTAATCTTTCTTACAACATTTTCAGCCTGTTTTTGAGCGACACCTTCCATCTGCTTAACAATCTGGTCTGTAGCGACACCTTCAACAATCGTTCTATTATCAATTTGATAAGTAGGAGATTGGGATGAAATTTTCTCAATAGGAATGTTCTTCAAATCGCCAATAATAGAGTCAATCTGTGGAATAACAGGCTTAAAATTCAACAATGCTTGCGTCTGTTCCTTAGAAAGTACAGCTTCGCCACGTTGTAAGAAACTAATACCATCTTCACCAGAAAGTTTAACAAGATCCTTAATCACACCGCCAGTTGAGAACGAAGCGTCTTTTATAAGTTTCTTGAGAGCTGAAGTAATTTTTTCCCTATCATTCTTACCAGACAAATCGCTTTTTACAGATACACCAAGTTTCTTCGCAAGGGCAACTTCATTAGCCTTACTCAGAACTTGTCCATGCTGTTTATCATAAAGATACTGATTAAGAGCACCGTAATACGATTTCTTGTGTGTTGCCGATACTGAATGCTTAGATATCCATTCTGTAATATCACTTGCTTTCTTTCTGAGTTTATTCAACTCTTGTTGTTTATCAGCATTGTTATTACCAGAATTTCCTGAATCGTTTTGTGAACCAATTGATTGAGTTTTATTCACTTTTGTCTCTGCATACTTAGCACTTGCTTGGGCGGCTTTATCAGCAGCCTCACAAACTCTATCCCATGACGACTCAATCAAACTAAGCTGTGCAGTGATATTTGGCACATTAGATGATAATGTACTTGCATAATCACCTACAGCGTTTCCACCGTCTTTCCAAGCATGAGTAATATAGTCCGAAATTGAAATGCCCAAATCCTTAGAAATTTTCTCGATATTTGATGCAACCTGTGAAGAGTTAGCATTTACATATGTGAGTGCATCGGAGAAGACTTTATTTGTATCTTTCAGATAGTCCTCTGCTTGCTTTTTGCTATTAGTAAGCATTTTATCTAATGATTCTTTCTGATCATCTATAGACTTATCGTAAAAATCATCTGACTGTTCTTTCTTTAATGTTTCTAATTTATCTTTCAACTCACGGATAGTCTTCTGATTTTCAGGTGAATCATCTTGCGAAAGAATGTCTAAACGTCTCTGAACTCTGGAAATAGATTTATTCTGATCGGCAATCTTTTGTTGCCATTCTTTTATTTCTTTTTCCTGATCTAAAAGTTCCTTTCGTTTATCTATAGCTTTCTGAAGGGCATCGTTCTGCGCATCGAGTCCTTGCTTTACATAGGCAACTAATGACTTCTTAGCTTCGTTTGCAGATTTAATGGAATCACGCTGACCTTGCTGATACTCACGAAGTTTAGAGTTATAATCAGTAAGACCAATTTCTCCATCATTATACATCTCGTTCAAATCAGCAATAGCATCTTTGTACTTTTGAGCCTCAGCAAGATATGTATCATAATTCTGTGCAGTCAATCCCATAGCAGTAATACCGTCTTGACTAATTATTCCTGTATCACTGTTAAACAGATTGTCAGAATCAAGCATGTCAATTAAGAAATCTGTCTCGTCTGTGATGTCTCCAAGCTTATTAAGCAACTCATCAAAACGGTCAAACTTCAACTCATTGATAGACTTTTGAAACTCCGCAAGTTCCTGCTCATCCTGTTGAATAGATTCATAGACACCATTTAAAGCTTCTTGTGCTTCATACCATTCATTACTGCCAAACTTAATCGTAGATAATTTCTTTGCAAGTTTTCCAGCTTCTTCTTGTTTAAGCTTCATATCAGACTTGACAGCATTTGCCTGACGTGTATAGTAAGCTTCACCAATCAACTGACCTTTTGCTTCAGCTATATTAAGAGAATTGGAGACAGCGTTCTTTCTCTGCTCAATCAGTCCAGCTTTATTGTCGTACCGTTCCTGCACCTTATCAAAACGATCTTTTCTAGCCTGGCGTACATTAGAGGTATGATCCGCTTTTGCCTGATTATAATTATCAGTTGCGGTATTCTTTGCAAGAAGATATTCATTATGTGCTATGCACTTTTCCCTAAGAGTGTCATTTTCAATCTTGTTAATAAGATTATACGAAATTGACTTATTGGATTTTAAATTACTCTTAATAGAATTAAATTCCTTTTGAGTAAGACCAATGTTTTTAGCTTTTGTTCTTTTAAGCGACTTTGTAAGAGAACTCTTATTGGATTTATAACTCTTTGTTGCACCAGTATAAGCAGTTTTTGAAGCTGATAACTGGCTATTGTAGTTTTTAATAATCTGTTTATACAGACCTTCGATATCAGACGTACCGATTTTCTTTGTTGGATTAAATGTAAGATTACCTACCTTGGCGTTCAGAATATCCATCTTAGTTCCAAGTTTTTCAATCTTATCAGAAGCACTGTCAATCGGGTTGTTCGCTAAAGTCTCATATAAATCCTTTAACTGATCCGTAAGACTGGCAACTTGTTCCTTACAAGCTTTTGCTTTCTCATAATAGGTCTGATAATCCTTCAATGCATTTTTCAGATTTTCATTCTTAATAGAAACGATGCCATCTGAACCAAGTGTTCCTTCACGGATAAGTTTCTTGTAATGTTCAAGTGTCTTGGACGATACACCTTTGACCTTTTTTACATTTCTTCCGCTTGTCGTTGTAGAACCACTTATTCCACTAAAGCGTGAACCAGACACAAAATCCTTACGAGATGAAAGTTTGGAAACTCTTACAGATGCGCCAGTATGAGGGGATTCAATAAACTTACCGTCTCCACCATAAATACCTACATGTGTGATGTTGTTCTTACTTCCGAAGAATACTAAGTCACCAGCTTGCAAATTTTTCTTCGATGTAATTTTTGTTCCCATTTTAGCCTGGTCAGCCGCATGATGTGGTAAACTTACACCAAACTTTTTGTAAATCTGTTGAGTAAAACCAGAACAGTCCACACCATTTGTAAGACTGTTTCCACCCCATACATATTTCAAACCAAGATAATTTGTAGCCTCATCATACAAAGCGTTTCCACCTGTAGAGGAAGATGAGGAAGTTGTCTTTTTGCTATTCTGTTTTTTCGCAGCCTTATTGGCATAAGACATATATTTCTTATATGCCTTTTCCTGTGCAGTAATAGCCTTTGTTGTAGCTTCGATTGCTTTTTTGGTTTGATTTTTCTTCTGACCGAATGTGAGAAGATCATCAATCTTGTCTTTAGCCTTAGATGCCTTGTCTGTAAGATTGTTAAGTTTAATCTCAATAAAATCAAATACCTCAGCAGCATCGGACTTTGTTTTTGATTTGGATTCCTTAGGAGGTTTATAACTTGATGAACCAGAAGGATTTACTTTCACTTGTGGTATATCTAACTTTGCACCAGCAGAAGTTGTTACACCATTTACAATGTCTTGAACTGCATTGTTAATGTTATTGCGCATTTCATCAGACATAATTGGATTGTCTGATAATCTTTGTTTTAATGCCGCAAGTTTATTTAAAGCCTCTGTGCCTGCACCAGCCATTTTAGCAAGAGTGTAAATATTTTGACAATCTGCATCAGTTACAATAGTAGTTTTGTTACAATACTGTTTTTCTAATGTGAAAGCTGAGAGTTTTTCCTTTTCCTGTTCTGTAATATCGCCAAGATTTTTAAGTTTAAGAATATCTGCAACTGTTGCATTTTGTAAATCTGTAGATGCATCAGCAGAAAGAAGTTTTTCAAATCTAAGTTCTTCTTCCTTTTTGGTCAAAGCCTCTGTTACAATTTGCTCGGCATTTTTAACGCCCATATCTTCAAGCTGAGTGATATAATACTGTTTGTTTTCATCGGTAAGATTAGCGAGGAAATTGCCATCATTTACCCATTCAGTAGCAAGAGCATTGGCTGCTTTCTGACACTGATCCATGCTAGATTCAGAACTACCCATTACCTCTTCAAACTTATCCCATGATTCAAGACCACGGACTGAAACATCAAATCCTGCTAAATCAGAAGCGGATGCAACTGTACCATTCTTCTTGTCAGCAAGCATATCAGACATCTTAGAAATCTGTGTAGACATAGAAGAGAGCTGTGTAGAAGCGTTTACAAGACCGTTAATTTTCCCAATAGCACTATCTGCTGAAATGCCGAGATTTTTGAAATATTCCGTTTTATCAAGTTCGCTAAATTTTTCGGCTGATAACTGTCCTGCTTCGGCTGCTTCAAGAAGATCCTTTTTAAGAGTTTTTATTGCATCATCATCTGTAGAATCAAGTGCAGTCCAAGCATCTTCAAATGATGTCGGAGAAATCGGTGTTTCATTGGATTCTTTATTCAAGCTGTCTATAAAATTATCAACATCTTGTTTTGTTTTAAATTTTACATCATCAGGAATTTCTGCATTTAACAAAATGGTTCTATCTTCTTCAGACAAATCATTTTGAATATAATCTCTTATTTTTTTAGAAACTTGATTTTGTTTTGCATCCTCTGCACCATTTGGAGTTTCTATCATTGGAGCAATCTGATCTAATTTAGACTGAGAATTGCTATACATATCCTCAATCATTTTATCAAAATCAATTCCAGCTTTTTCACAAGCATTTCTTAATGCAGTAATTATATCTGCTCCAAATTTTTTCTCAAGAGCAGATGTGTCAGTAGAACCACCACTAACAAAATATTGTAATAATTGGTCTTGTAACCCTTTTAGCTTGTCTTGATTAAAAATTGGTTCAATTACAAATTTATTATAGTCTGAATCAGAATAAATTGTTTTATATGCTTCTTGTAATTGCGATACAATACTATTATATAAATCTTTATCTGATTGAGAGAATTGTGAAACATCATCTGTGTTATACTTGTTAATAATATCTTCTTTATATTTTTCAAACTTTTCTATGTTTCCAAGAACATGTTTTTCATATAAATCCATGTTCTTATCCATAGCAGTCATAGTGACTTCATAATTTTCTGGTGTTACAGTTTTATTTGAGATACCTTTAATACCAACCTGTTGCATATGTTCGTATTCTTTTTGATATTCAGATAAATTTTTTATAGATTCTTCAAAATCATCAGATAAAGTATCTTTATTTTGTTTGATATTATTGACAGTTTGTGAAGCTGCATTTTGTTTCTTTTTTTCTTCAAGAGATATACTACGCTCTAATTCATCATTTTGTGCTTTTAAATTATCTAGTTCTGCCTTATCTGTGAACGAAAGAGTTTCTTTTGATTGTAGATCATCTATTTTATCTTGAGTTGTTTTCAACTCATCATTCATAGATTCAATACTAGACTTTGCGTCTTCATAACTAGAACGAGATTCTTCTATTTTTTCATTTGCCTTCTCAACTCTATGAATATAATTACTAATTGCACTGCCTAATAATTCAAGTCCTTTTATAATTAAGCTAATTACAATCATATTCATTGCCATTGACAAAGCTCTCATAGCTACAGATGCGGTCTTTGATGCAGTTGCAGTAGCTCTTAATGAAGCTTGAGCTGATCTTTGCTTCGAAACAAACACATCAGTAGAACCTGACGCACCCTTTGTTTGAATAGCATGTTCTTTTGCTGCTGCGCTTGCATTTTTAATACTAGAAGCAAAAGCTTCTTCATAAGTTGCGCCATTTGCTACGGCAGTTTCAAGTTTTCGTAATTCTAAAGTATCTGTTTCTAAAACGGATGCTTGTTCTGCTAAAGAAGCATTTAACTCATCTTGTGCAATTTTCTTCGCTTTTAACAAATTAACAACTTGTGTATCATCACCAGTGCCTATTGTTCTGAATATCATACTAATTATACTTGTATACGTTTGAAATATACTTGTATTGTTTAATTATTTACTATATAATTAAAAATAAAAAGGGGGGTTGTATTTATGAAAAAAGTAAGAAAATTTTTATCTATATTCTTTATTGTATGTTTTTGTTTACAGACTTTAATTGGATGTTCATCAAATAAAGATAATGGATATTATAACGGAATTAAGTGGGGAACTTCTATTGACAAATTAAAAAATGAACTTGGAGATAATATAACTGTTTCAGATGACAATGAAAGTATATTACAAATGATTGAAAATTATAATGGAATGGATGGAATTCTTGGAAGTGTCATGTATTATTTTGATAATGGCAAACTTTCAAAAATTACTATAACAATAGCATCTAATTCAGATAAATCGAATATATCTGACGAAGAATTGAATAAAAATTTATATGATGAATTTATAAATAAATATGGCGAATGCTCAAATTCAAATTCTATTGAATATGAATGGAATACACAATATAGTAATATATCGTTAAGTACAGCTAATTACATTCGATACGAACCAATTGATTGATTTTGTAAAACCACCTAAACATACGTTCAGACTATACATTAAATCAATAAAGTATTACACTAAACTTAACCTGTATATATACAGATGTAACTCATTAACCATACACCAAATGGCTTAGAACCATAGAAAGCGAAGGTGTATTCACATCAGAAGTTTATACAATTCTGGACATTCTGTCCCATATAACTTCCCAAGACGATTACTATACAATCAGAAGGGAGGTGAGATATGGAACAGATTTTTACTATTTTGCTTTCGTGCTTTTGCACGATTGCAATTGCCTTTGCGTTTATGACTTTTTCTGTGGCTGTAATTTTTCTTATTGGAAGTCACATTAAAGACATAAAGTGGCTTGAACTACATGCTGGCAAACATCTCTGGTTCAAACTTAAACGCAAATAACCTATCTTACATAATTTATTTTACTTCTGCTAGAAAATTTGAGTGTTTAGTGTAACACGGTGTACAATGGTATGAGGATGACATTATGTTATCCTCATATTTATATATTCTCTCTTTAGATATATTTATTTCAACAGCTATAAGGAAGTTTTAATTAGGAAAAAGGTGACAAAAGAAAAGAAGCTTGTAGTTTTTCTACTGTTAATTATCACTATTTTAACTGGCACAAACATTTATTCTCTTTGTAAATTAGATTCTACAAATAATCAAATAATTGAACTTAAATCGAAAAATTCAAAGTTACAAAAAGAAAAATCGAATTTAAAATCAAAAAATAATGAGTATTTGTCCAGAATAAAAGAATTAACAAATAACAAAATTGGGTTAGAAATAAAATTAAACGAAAAAGATAAACGGCTGTCTAATTTAAAAGATCAACAATCTACAATAGATGATCTAAATAAGCTTCTTGACGAAAAAGATGATACAATTTCTGATCTTAAAAAACAAATAGAATCTTATAAATCATATGAAGATACTTATTATGACAGTGATTATTCAGAAGAAAATAATACATACACCGTTTATATTACTGAAAACGGTTCAAAATATCATAAAGATGGATGTAGGTATTTATGGAATAGTAAAATTGCAATTGATATAAATGATGCCATAGCAGAAGGATATGAACCTTGTAGTGTTTGCAACCCATAAATTCAACAAAACACATGCATATTAAAAGAGTAGCCAACCGACTACTCTTTATCTTTTATCCAATTTCCTTTATAGCATCTTTAAAGAACTGCAATCGTCCATTTACCATATCGCTATTAGATGTACCATTAGAGCAGTATTGCAAATAATCCAAGTTCGTATCATATGATGCTAAAAATTCGTTCAACCATTCCATATATTTAGAAGTAGATTTAGAATCTCTAACCATACGGTACATTCCATAAATGCACATTGGAATTGTACTTGCTTTTATTTTTACATCTTCTGGAAGTTCTTCATTCAACTTATCTAATGCTTTGCGCAGATTTTCAATTTTCTTTTCTGCAAATTGTTTTTCATTTGGATCTGCAATCTTATCATTATAATACATAATAAATTTATTCATATCTGCATCTCTAAATGAAGTAAAATTGTTTTTATCTGTCTTTTCTGCAAGCATTAAACATTGAATAACAATATCTCTGTCAAGGTTCTTTTTAAACTGGGCAGGAGATAAAACCTTTTCAAAGAACGGATGATCAGCAATAGAGTAAATAATTTCTCTAACTTCATTACTTTCAATAGCGCTTCTTTTCTGTCCGTTTGAAAGTTGGTGTCCCATATTTATTCTTTCAAAAATATCAACAATTTCTTCTTCGGTTGCATCTGTCATTGTTATAATAGAAATATCTCTGTCATTAAATCTTGACTGAACAGCTTCGTCAAGCTTAGAAAATTTCTTTCCTGCGATTTCGTATTCAGTCCCATCAATTGTTAATGGTTTTAAATTCTTTGATAATTTAAATTCATCATTAGCAAAGGCTGCGATTGTAGTAAAACGTTGCTTAAAATCAACGACATCAATTTCTTTTGTATCGCTATGTTTATTTACAAGTGCAGGATACAAAGGATAGTTTCTTAAAAGAGTATCTATAAATAGTGATTTTTCTTTTGATTTCCAAATACCAGCCCTACGTTGAATTGGTAAATCAAAATTATACTTTCCTTTATTAATTTCGCCTACCAATGAACGCAAACTTTTAGGACTTGTTTTTATATCTTCCATATGTGTTACCTCCTTCAAAAAATGAAAAAATTTTCATATTTTGAAGATAGCACAGATGGAATTTTTTGTAAAGATTTTTGAGAAATTTTGATTATTTTTCGTATTCCATAAATCGACAAAAATCAAGATTTACTTGGAATATATGTTCTCTCTACCAGAATATTCCAATATGATGTATAATACACTTACAGCGTTATTGAAGTGTAGTCACTTCCATTTTTAACGGTGATACTCAAACAGTCACCAACCTATAGTATGACATTCAAAACAATGACAACAATAGGAGGTGGCTATCATGGATGTAATTAAATATACTGTTGAGTGTGACTCTTTATATAATGTAGTTGCTTTCTTTATGATATGTACTCTACTTGGATTCATAGCATGGCTTTCGTATAAAGCTGTGTTGGCTCTCTTCGGGCTAATCCGATACATAGTAAATAAAGTTACAAAATATAAAGATGTACATGCAAAAGCTCAGTGCAAAGATGCTTCATTAGAAATTGAATTGCATGAGCGAAATAATTTAGGGACTGAATAGAGCAGTTCCTATTTTATTATTCTCTATTTACATTTCCACAAACAAAGAATATAATTTAATTGTTACAGTTGTGAAATTGCAACCGACTATTATTTTTTGAATTCGGCATCGTATTACGGTGTCGTTTTCTATGTTCCATCTTATCTACCTCTAGGAACTGAGAGGTCAAACTGTGTAAAAGTAGAAGATAAGTTTCCACTAAATAATATACCGTTACACATCGGCATAGCATCGAATGTATATTCTTTCGACAGCGTTTCAGCTAATCGACTGTAGCCATTTCATTACAGTGAGGGTTCATCATTCCACAAATGAGTAGAAGAGAGGCTTCCCTGCGGATCTCATTTAGATATATCATATGATATATGGCACAAGATTCCCCGTCATGGTATTATTTCCCATGAGTCTATTCAGACCATATCGACCTACATACAAATGAGTATGTATTTTATTTATTATTATGTATTTCATAATAGGTACAGAATCCTTGTATGCTTTGCCCATATAGGTTAAACTGTACAGTCGGCACATTCAAACAATAAAACAAATGATATTATTGGAATGAAACTTGCTAATATAATTCCATTCACCGACATTTTTAATTCCTGCGAATATTCCTGCCCCTAATCCAATAGAGCCAAGAATACCCAATTTATCAATTACAAAACCAATTCCTTCAGAAAGCTTTGTAAGACCAGTTACAATTGTACCTAAGTCTCCTCTGTCTATCATATCCTGTACACAGCCAACCCAAGTTTCCTTGAGTGCGTTGATTTTATAGGTTAGAGAGGATTCTACGGTGCTCATCTCTTTATCTGCGCTGCCTGAACTTTGCTCAACTTCCTGAAGTGCTTTATCTACACCTTTAAAGTTCTGGATAAGAGCAGCACCAGCTTGCGCCTGTGTACGACCGAAAGCCTTTAGTAAGAAATCATTCTGTTGCTTCTGTGACATTTCATCCCAGATGTCAGAAATTTCTCTAAAATAATCTGTTAAACTTTTAAACTCAGTTGTAGAACCTGGCTTAAAAATAGATACACCTTTAGCATGTTCAGCGGTTTTGGTTAAGTCTGCTAATTCACCTGTGATATTTGAAAGGTCGGAAGAGTATTCCTGTGTCTCCTCATCGAAGCTTCGCAACCTGAGTGCCACAGAACGTAATGCAGTACCACTCTTTTCGCTATTTTGCAGTACTTCTTGTATACCACTAAAAAGACTAAAAGCGTCTTTTGTGGAAGTTCCAACAGCAGCGAGAGCAGCGGCAGAACGCTCCATACCTTCTACAATGTCTTGGTTGTCTTCAGCCATTGTATTGCCCAACTGATTTATGGGATCCATAATTTCAGACTTTACTTGGTCTGGATCTATTGACCATGCTTTCATAATTGAGACTAAGCCAGACTGTGCCTCGTCAACTTCCATACCAGGAGAAATAGAAGCAAACTGAGAACTAAGTTTTGCCATTTCTGTAGAAGCTTCAGCAGTATTGTATCCTAAACGGCTCCATGCACTTGCCTGATCAATAATTTCTTTTGTAGTAACACCCATCTGTTTTGCTACGTTATTAGAATCATAATAAAAATTCTCAAGCTGATTCTCATTCATTGCAGTAGTTTTCTTTAAATCAACTAATGCATCATCAAGCTGAACAATAGTAGACACAGCACTTTTGACAGCATTAACCATTCCATAGAATCCAACATACATACTCAAATAGCTTTGCATCTGACCTACAAAACTATACATTCCTTTTGTCTTGAAAATATCAAAGAATGATTTTCCAGCACGACCAGCTCTAATTTCAGCGTTTTCAATATTGATAATTTCAGATGTAATCTCTTTTAAGTTCCTTGGATTTGCAGATTCTAATTCATCTCGTAACGCTCTCAATCCAAGTTTTGCTCGTTTTGAATAATTCGTATTTTCATCTAAATCTTTATTGATTCTTTGAACCAGTTTATCTATACCAATCTGACTTGCACCTTTTTCAGAAGCAGAAAGTGATTTAAAAGAAGCAGAAGCTTTTTCACATGCCGTAACTAATCCTTTTAAATAGGCTTCTTGTTCTACGGTGACTTCACCAACATTTTTTAGTGCGTTTCTGTATTCTACGAGATCTCCAATTGCTGTATTTAGCCCAATTAAATTTTTAGTATATTGTTCACTTGGAGTAAAATCAGAAGAATAGGTGCTTCTTTGATCATAGATTTTCTGATACTTATCAATAGAACCTTGTAAAGAATCAAGAGTAGATTCTTTGAGTTTTGCTTTTAAATCTGTAACAGTTTGATTTATCTGTTGTAATTTTTCGTTAGAAGCAGTTAATTTCTCTGCTGGAAGAATATCATTCCTCTGTAATTCATGAATATGTTCAAGAAGTTTTGTTACTTCCTCATTATCTGTACTTAAAGCATTATTACTTGCAACTCTTTTCTGAATAGTAGCATATCTCTCAAGAGAAGTCGTAAGTTCGTTCCAAATCTGTTTTTCTCGCTCAAGTTTCTTTGCGTTATCTGCTTTTGCATCATATACTGTTTCACTTGCATTTAAAACTTGTGGTATACTATTCTCACCAAGGTAATAAGAACTACCATTTCTCAATGTTGCCTTATACGAAATATTTGACATACCATCGGCAGTTTGCTTAGTAGTCTTAACTATCTTTGTTATTTGTTCTGCCTGTTCACGAAGTATTCCAAACTTGGCAATTATATCATCAAACCCCTCTGTATTAGGAGTAAAACTGATATTATCAAGTGCCTTATCAGTCGCCACAGCTTCTTGCTGTACTTTTTGTTCAGATTTTGCAACTTGTTCTAAGTTTTCAGAAGTCTTAGGAAATGCGTCTTTCATGTTCTTAGACGGAATAGTAGTAGGAGTCTTAATTTTTGCCAGTTCAGATTCTAACTCTTTAACCCTATTAGTAAGTTTTTCGATTTCCTCTACAGAAGCATTTATATTTAAACCATTTTTTAATGTCTCAGTAAATCCTTTTGCAGATACAGAAATCTCATCAAGCTTAGAAACAATGGTATTTAACTGTTCAATAACCTCAGTTAAATCGGTTTTGCCAAATATGTTCTCCAATGGATTAGTATTCGTAGAAGCTTTCATTTCATTGAAAGCTTTCGTTACTTGTCCCATAGCAGAAGATGCCTGTGACCAATATTTCTTATCTGTCTTACTATACAAAATATCTTTTCCATTAAATTGAGACTTCGCTTCGTTTCGCATATTTTCAATAAATTTTTTATATGCTTGAAGCTTACTCATTGGAGTATCAAACTGGTTTATATCAAAATCAAAAAACTTTTGCGTAATTAGCGAACCACCAGCACTTAATGATTTAATATGATCGAACAATCTCTGATATGCTTGTAATGCATTAGATATCTTAGCTTGAACCTTTGCTTCCATTTCAGTATCAGAGCCAAAATCAATATTCATATTAAGTCCAATACCTTTAACACTTGAACTTAATTTATTTATACCTGATTCAACATTAGCAATAGTTTTTAATAACGGAGATAATTCTTCTCCATCGCCAACATCAACTAAAATACCTTTAATAGAAGATAAGCTTGACTCAATACGTGTAAGTAATTTTTCAAAAATCCTAATTGATTCCTCTCCAAAAATACCGCCTGAACCGATAAATGATAATTTCTTCTGAGATTCTTCGTACTTTTTGTTTAGCTCATTTATTTTATTCTCTATTTTTCCAATATCAGAAGTAATAGAAGAGGAGTCAATAAATGATTTTCCTTTTCCAATACTGAATACCTCAGTAAGTCTTTTATCAATCTGACCAAGCATATCAAGTGTATTACCACCAATAGTCAAATCAATCGGATTCTGACCTGCCTTCTTCTGCATTTCCTTAAATTTGGCTTCAATCTGTTTATCATCGAAGTTTACATTTTTGAAATCGAGAACAACCTTATCAGCCATTTTTTGTGCATTAGCAAACTGTTTCAATAGTGATTGCTCAATAGTCGCATCATCAATTTTTATGGCAAGTTTTAATTCTTCAACCATTTAACTTCTCCTTCCTATATTTCATATTTCTTTCTAAAATCTTTTACTGTATATTTGTAAAAATTAACCATTTCGTTATATGCATTGAAATTGGCTGGTACGCCATATCCACCATGCCAATCACCACCATGCCAAGTTCCTAATTGATTAAAAAAGAATTTACTTACATAATCTTCACCAGAAATTTTTGACTTTCTACCATAGTCATTCATACTTTCACCAGATATTTCAATTCCACTAATCACACTTGAATTAGTAGATTTAAAATATGGAATATATGAATTTCTTAAATTATTTGTTCTTTTATAATGTGGAGGATTCGTCTGATATGGCTCTCTATAATACCAATCAAGAACACTTTTATAATGTTCAGTCATTTTATCTTCAAATTCTTTTGCTATCTTTTCAGCTTGTTTTTGTGCAATAGCATGTAGTTGTTTTTTTAACTCTGGGCTTATCCTTGCCAATTTCATCACCTCCAAAAATTTCGCTATTTTTATACTAAAATAAGAGAGCAGTATTACCACTCTCCATAAGAAAAGCCCTATATGCTGTGACACGTATAGAGCCTAATATTTAATCTTTATTTCTTAAATAATATACAATTCCATATACCATGCCAACAAATCCAAATACGAAATAATAATGACTTGTTGTTAATGTGAAATTCACAAATGGCTGCAACGCTTCTACAAAGATATTATCAACTCCAAATAGACTGAGAAACCATGCACCAATAAGTCCATAAATTATTCCTTCAATCATATAAATCCTCCAAAGAATTTTGAATTTCAATTATTTATCCCAGTCTCTATGTCCATAATATTCTTCGAGAGATTTACTTGTCATAGTAGCCATTTCACATTTTGTACCTAATAATTCCTCAAGTACAAATGGGAGTTCATCAATTAAAACATGTTCTGGTTTCTTATCAATTTTATCGCACCAAAAATCATCATCTAAAAATTCTGCAACTGTATAAACAGTTATTTTCTTATTTGTGATTTTTTCTGCACGTCTTTCAATATCTCTCTTCATAGTTCTACACAACGTAATAATTGGATAACCTGTTTTAACAGCTTCAATAATAATATTTGTTGTCTTACCACAACCTCTTGGTAAATTCATAATTTCCATACTTATACCTCTTTAAAATTTGCGGTACTGCTAAGTTTATAATCATCAAGAATCTTTCTCAACTCATCATTGTGTAAACTATCAATTTTCTTACTTACAACATCCATAAGTGGTGTGAGAGTAGCATTTGCCAAATCAGAGATTCTTCCAATCTGTTTGCTAATAAACGCCTGAGTAGTTGTCTCATTAAACTGAGTATCTGACTGTTTCATTGTTAAAATGGTCTTAAACTCACTCAATTCACTCATAGGAATAAGTGGATCAGCTTTATCAGAACCAACCATTAAAATATCAAGTAAGCCAGATGATTTGAGTGCATCATATCCATTAATAAAGCCTTTATCGTCCTCATCAATTTCAAGGTCAGTATATAATTCAATCACCGCACGACAAAACTGTATATACTGAGCGACAGAATTTACTCTGATTTTATCTGTTTTACGATATTTTGTTTTACCATTATCATCATAAGCTTCCTGCTCAAATGTTGTTTTATCTACGATTAACTGAGCACAGGCATCTTTTTTAATAATTGAAATATATGGGGTGATTTTGATTTTACTTAATAACTGTTCCTTTAATGTGTTATTTGCCATGCTGTTATACTTTTCTACAAACTCTAAAAGTTTCATATTCCTTTTTCTCCTTTATTTCCTAGTGTGCCATCGCCCAATATCCAGTCAAAAGTGAATATATTATTGGGTGTGATAACTGTCATTGTTCCTGTTGCATCATCATAGAATTTATGTTTAATTTGATAACTTCCATTGAATAAATCCACACCATAACGGGCGTGTACTCGGAAATTATGTTCTCTCAAATAATCAAGGATTTCCTCATCTGTCATAGTTGTTCTCCTTTTGATTATAAGTGTGATTCATTCACAAACTTCTGAATGTCATATGTATATCTAGTTCGTTTCTTTCTGCTATTTATTTGAATAGCATTATTATTTTTCAAGTCGTTAATATTGAACGACTTCTTATTTATATTCTCCATCATCTTTACGAAATCACAGATTTCTATAAAGAATGTGTCGTTGTTTTCATTCCTAAAATTACAAATAAATCCTGCGACAAGATTATGTTCACTTGCTTCTTGCAGAGATTTAATTTGATTATCTCTAATCATTGATAATGGCAGACTTGTTGATTGAGTTGATTTTAATTCGAGCAAATACAATGTCCTTGAATCATCATCAAATAGAAGATAATCACAAATATTACTACTAGCAAATCTAGTATTATTTCCATTCCCAAAGGATGCTGCATTGTCCCTGAAGCGATAAATCCAACACGTATTTGGGACAGAATCTTTAATCGACTGTTCAAAAATCTTTCCTGGATTCTGTGCTATTTCCTTTCACTCCTTTACATAACAAAAGAGCAGCTTCCTAAGAAACCGCTCTTTCTTTTAAATATTAAATTTTAAATATGATAAGTCGCAATTCCCAATGAGCATTGGGATATTTATCAATATTACTTATCACGAAATTATGTACTTCATTCATATTTCCAAAATTCTTGTCAACATGAATTACTTTACCACCTAATAATTCCAATTCTTCACAGATTACATTGTAAAATGTTTTCTCCATATCAATTCTCCTTATCTTTTAATACAAAACAAATCGTACAAATCAACATGTAATGCATGAGATAAAGATACTGCATGAGAGAGTAGTATATCAGAAGTATATCCATTTTCAAGATTAGATATTGCAGTTGCTGATAATCCTGTACGTCTTGCAAGTTCTGATATTGACATATTCTGTTGATACCTATATCTGCCTATTTCATTCTTCATGTATTTAGTCTGTGTATAATCTGTTTTTCTATACATATATAATAAGGAAGAAATTCATAAGTTGAATTACTGAATTTTATGATATTATGAAAATATTAGGATTCGTCTTTAATTGGTAACGACAAAACTTCTGGCTTTAATTTATCATGATAGATATCATTACCACCTGCGGATTCATAAATAGAACCTAATTCTGTAAAAGTTTTAAGTCCTGATTTATCAATATATCCCTGTTCAACAAATTTACTATGCAAATCATATAATTGACTTCTAAGAGTAGCAACAGTTTTAGCCTTATCCTTAATCTCTTTTTGTGCAAGGCTACTTTTAATTTCATCAATTCCTTTAGAAATTTTAGAAATTTCATTATATTGCCATTTGTCATGGGTTTCCAATTTTGAAATGCGACCTTCAATTGTTTCCTTTTCTGTATCAACTCCTGTTTTAATACGAAATCTTTTCTTAAAATATGAAAATAATTCAATAAATTCCTTTATTGCAAACAAAAGTATAAATATCCAAAGAAATACTGTCGAGTAATCAATGCGAGTTAAATTTTCAATATTGTCCATTTAGCTCACCATTACTTTCCAAACAGTGCGTTAATAAATTTCTTTACAAGATCATAAGAAGTAGTTGCACCAACAGCATTTGCAACACCCATACAGATAGCATATAAAATGGTTACAATTGTAATAGGAATAGCATTTGTTCCATAATAAATAAAAATCTCAGCAACTCCAACAATCATTGCAATGATAACCGCAACAGGGACGCTATCATATGTCTTTCCCATCTTATCCAAAATGGTCTTTACGATCTGCACCGCAATAGAAGTAGCAGTGGCAGACATAACAAGAATCGTAATAAATAATTCTAATGTCATAATTAACTCCTAACCCGAAATCTCCACATCCTCATGTGACTTACTTGATTTCTCATCTAATTCAGAAATAGCACTATCTAAAATCCCATCAGTGACTTCATCCATATTAGATTCAGATTCAATTTCATTCACATCATCGGATGTCATTTCGTATTGTTTCTTTAATTTCATCATTTCTTCGTTGTATTTCAAACGAATTTTCATCGACTTCTCATATAATTCCAACTGAATTTTTGGGATATTTTCAGCGTTGGAATTATTGTAATACTTTGTAATAATTGCACCTGTTATTCCACTAACAGCAACAACACAAGCACAAAATATTGAAGCATCAATCATGGTAGTAGATGAAAAATCGTAATTAACACCTTCTATTACTACATAGATTAACAGTGTGATAAATAGCCACATTATGATTTTTGATGTACGTGGTTTTTTGAATTTCGACAATTTGAATTTGTGTTTTTTCATACCTACGCCTTTTTAAGACTTCCCTTTTTTAAAAGCGATAAAAGACGTGTATTCTGTTCCGCAGAACCCACATATCCATCAATTCCATTGGCTTTTGCAATTTTAGTGCGATGTGCTTTTGATGAATCTACTTTGATACTATCCAATGCAGACGAAATAGTAGTACACTTACTTGCACACTTAGGATAATAACTTGAATTTCCTTTATTTGATATAGGCTTCTTAGCTGTAGAAGTGATTGTATAAATAAACTCAACATGTCCTATCTGCTTTGGACGAGACGGATCAGTTCCAACAAACAATATTGCATCTCCGACCTTTAAAATTTCAGGATTTGTAATATGACCATTTTTAATCTTTACTGGAACAGTTTCAAACAATGAACTTGTATAAATTCCTGCCGTATTTAGTAACGGTACACTATATCCAATTTTCTTAAACGTAGCACATCCACTAGAAGAGCAGTCTGAATAATACTTACCCTTATATGGAGTATATACATATGGTCGTAACGACTGATTATATGAGTTCCGACCTAGAATAGTTTTGTATGTGTCATGAAACTTTTTTCGTCCAGAATCAGTAATTTTTTTTAATCGTCTTACTGCAATAATTCCCTTATGTTTTCCGTTTGGAGCAATGCTTTTGTATCTGCTTTCAAGATATGTATACATGTTTTTAATAGACGGAGTTCCTGATCCATGACCACACAATGTAATATCTTTTTCTGTAATTGACATAATTTACACCCCCTTATTATGCAATAAAAATAAGACTCTTACGAGCCTCTTCATTGGATAAATTATTTTCTTTTAGATAATCGCTTAAATATTGCCACCTATAACCATAAGCAGTTTTGCATTTTCCTGTAATAGCATGATATATATTGGCAGATTTTTTATTAGTGTATTTTTTCGTAGCGGTATTTATATTTATATATACTTCTTTTGTGTCTTTATTAACGACTCTCTTATTTGCTAGATCAAGTCTTGAATAGATATCGTTTAACGACAAATTATCATAATCATCTTTATATACCCAAACTAATTTTTCCCCACTTTTGTAATATCCAGCGTATCTTGATCTTCCAGCGCATGTATTTAATATATGAGATAAAGAACATTTATATTTATTTGCCGCATATGTAATTGCTTCATATTCTTTACCATCATTAAGACAAATCACTTTTCGCTTATATGGTTCATGCTCACATACTTGCTTATGAATTCCATATAAGTAATGATTTTTCCCAGAACGAGATTTTTTATATTCTATATTTTCCCATACTTTCTTATTTTTATTTGAAATAAGTTTTTTCGATTCTTCAGACATTTTTAAACCAATTACACCATCTCCACCACAAGTTAAATTATATCCATACTTTTTATTATTTGAATCTAATTCTTTGATTAAAGCTTTTTCAAAATCTTTAGCTTCGTCTTCGGTTAAATGTTCTGCAATAATTTCATGCTCAATATTATCCCAACCATATTTTTGAATTGCATTCCAAAAATGATTATTCTTTCTACTGTAGTATCCTTTACCATTTCTCCACCTTTGTTTTGGAAGTTGGCTAGTAATTCCTACATAGTATTTATCATAATCATATCCGCTTATTTTTTGAGGTACGATATGAACATATACAGTCCATGAGTTATTTTCATGATAATCAACAGGCATGTCGTATATCACCTGAACCAATAATTACTGCCATAATAGTTTCCTCCTTCCTATTTGACATTTTCATTGTTTTTATTACACCAAATCTGATATAACTCGTTCATTTCTTTAGATTTTCTCCACACAAATACAACTCTTTTATTTTGACCAGGAATAATGTCTACGAGTTGTCCTTTTGATAGAGGTGAATCTAAATACATGTAATTTTGTGCCATATTAGGTATAAACCTAACATCTTCTGTATCGTATTCCCAATCAAATACATCACTATATTCTTTTATTTCCATTCACTCCTTTTTATATCAAAGCGTAAAAAATAGGCTACACCAAATACCGAATAGTAAATTGCGTAGCCTAAAATTTTACAAACTTACTATTCAATATTATCTTTTTTGATTTTCTTTCAAATCTTTTGTTGTTTTCACTTTACTAGATGTATCAATTTTTTTGTCATCACCAATTATTTCTTTGATTGTTCTCTTTATATCCTCGTCGAAAGTTTCCAGTTCTGATAAATCACACTTTAACAATTCTTCTTTAGCAACTTCTTTATTTTTTGTTTTATTGTAGTCGTAAACTGCAAGATAAATAATGTAATGCGGAAGAGTATCAGTTACTGTTCTCCAAGGAGTAAAACTTTTAATATTTTGACATGTGTGACACACTCTATATGGTTTTCCACAAATTGCGCAAATTGCATTATTTTCTAATGCCATCGTTTTACCTCCATAAATAAAAGAACCCAAGATTAATGGAAATCAAGGGTTCTATAATTTTAAAATTAGTCCTCAGATACTAAGATATCGAAAAGCTTACCATCCTCAGCACAGTACTCCTTATTAAGAACATAAGAAGCTGGATGCTTACCATCAGACTTAAGAGAAAGCTCTACGCTTGATGGATCAATCTGTGCTCTTGGACAACGGATAACACCAGCATATACAAGATTCTTATTACATGGATCGTGGAAGATTGCATGAATAAGAAGAGTCTTAACCTCTGGAACACCATCGGTTCTCTTAACAACCTGAACTGCTGTAGAAGTCTCTTTCTCGTAATTTACAAATACACGACCGGTTGTTCCTTCTGGAAGAGTAATGGTTCTGTTTGCAGCATCAATTGTGAATTTTCCTTCACCCTTTGTAGCAGAAACAGTAAATGTCTGACCAAACGTATTATTGTCATTAATAACCTTTACATATTTTACTTCAGCTCCCTTTGTACCAATTGGGACATATTTTAATTCTACTGTACCACCAGCTCCAATGGTAATTACCTCTGATACTGGCATCTTAATCTTATCTGATGTACCAGCGACAACCTTTGTTGTACCGAACTGTGAAGCAGCAAGATCAAGAGAGAAGAGTGAGTTAGTAAAATCAAAAGTACCTTTCTGAGCCTGATAGAATGTCTGAATTGGTGTACCCATAGCATCAGTAACATCTGTACCATCAGCACTTGTCTTAAGTGATGGATCTTCTACCTGTGTATATCTACCAGTAAGTTCCATTGTTGCAGGATCATATTCCTCTACGGCTCTAATTCTTTCAAGAATTAATTCATTTGGATTAAACGTGTTAGCCATTTATTTTTCTCCTTTCATTTTTAGGCAACAAAAAAGAACTCGATTATTCGAGTTCTCCTAGCCAATCTAATTGTTTTTTGTCTACATCTTTCAAATTTATTCCATATCCAGAATAACCAGATTGTAATAATAAATTTGAATCTTTTATTTTAGAAATTCTTTTTACAGAATCCATAAAAGCATTTATTTTCATATCCCATACTTGCGCATGATTATATTTGAAACCTTCGCTATTAATCATTGCAGATATTAGATTTTTTAATTGAGATGTGTACTTTTTATTTTTATTTCTTTCAAGTTCATCTTTTGCGTCTTCTATCAGAACCATTTTCGTTGAATTATTTGCAGGTATCTTTAAATCTCTTTCTATAAAGTGTACGCTACACAAATAATCTACGATCATTGAATAAGTAAATTCATCTATTATTACTTCATCGAACTGAATGTTAAAAAATAAAAAATCATTATATTTATCACTTTCACACAATGTTTCAAATAACTCATTATATGAACAATTCGTAATTCTCGAAGCCTCATATAGATTTGAAAAGTGATACGTTTTATCATTATTTACATTGTATATGTCGCCTGTCGGAATCTTTTGATATAGATAAATTGATTCATCATCATCTCTTTTTCTTAATTTAAAATTTGTAAAATCTAAATCTCCAAAGATAATTGATGTTTTTTCTTGAGGATAAATCATATATAATATGCTACAGAATAATTGATATGGAGATATTTCTGTATAATCAATACCTGAATCCCATAGTTGTGATTTTATGGACTGTGGCGTTGATACTAAACTATTTATCATTGTATAATAATCTTGTTCACCATAATCACATATATCATTTAATGTTGGTTGATGTATTTTTATATGCTTTGAAACAACAAAATCTTCTCCTCTATAGATTTTTAATTCGTCATTTTCAAAGTATTCCTCTTTACCTATTGCCAATACTCGTTGTTCCTTATATAAGAATTTTCGCCATAAGGAGTATAAACTGTGCTATTAGGATCATAAATCTGAAATACTAATGTCCTTACAACATAATTATTGTCAGTCGTTGATTCTTTTGAGGAGACTAGCTTTGTTTGTAGACCAAATATACTTGACCAATTAAATCGTTCTCTTATAATAGAGGCAATTAAATCATGACGTTGTAAGCCAGTAAGTTTGTCTACTCTATCGTCACCATGCACAAATATTGTGAAAGTAATTTCAGTATACTTGTACATTGGAGAATATCGTGGTAATTCATCAAACCCTACTTGATAACATATATAACATTTAACTGTTGTCTGTGTATCTGGAATAAATAAAAATGGACGAATAAGAGAATTGCTTCCGAAATATCTATCCCATTCACCAAGAGGTTCGTATTGCTTTGTATCTTCATTCCACTCCCAATTGATGTTTCCATTTTTGTCGAACAACTCAGACTCTAACTTTTTATCATTGAGAGCGTATAACAGACATGGATTTGATAACAAAGCATTCTTGATTTTTTGCTTGTATAGAATTACATCATCATCAGGAGTAGTTCTATATACACGAAGCTTATTTAACAAATCATTCTTTGTAACTAATTTTTCTGCCATAAAACACCTCCCTACTCAGTTAATTCCAGCGGCAAAATTTCGGATTCTATAGGCAAGTTATCCTTAATAATTTCACACTTAACAGACAGTATTTTGCCGATAACGGAAGCGTCATTAGGAAACTTTACTTTCTTTTGGTTGTACTCTGTACCAGCTCGCCATGTAACTTTATCAGTCCAATCTTCATCGTCAATAGAACAAACCCATGTAAAGGTAGCATCAGCATATTCAGTTGTAATATCTTCATTGGAATCATTAAATAGATTTACTGTAAGATTTTTATAAGAGCCACCAACTTTAATAGTTGAAGTAGATGCTGAAATTTTTGCTGTAATGGAAGATGGGGGAGTGGTTGGAGTAGATGGATCTGTTGGGGCAATTTCTGAATCGAAATAGTTCGCATACATTTCGCCCGTTTCAAGATTGACATAATCCGTATGCTCGTTCCAAAATGCCGTATATATAGTAAGTTTTTGAATACCAAATGGCATTGAATTTTCAACCTTGGTCACTGTCCATACTGTAGGATGTTCTGTTAAAGCACTTACTACAACACGCATATTTTTAGAATCTTCAGAAGTGTACCAAAACTTCTCTGTAATAGAGTTCATTGGCAACCATATCTTATCCTGATTATCTGTATGTGTAAAATATCGGTCTGTGTAAGTCCCTATAGTGTAGGAATTCTGTTGTCTTAAACAACACCACATACGTCTCTTGATGCGCTTATCATTAGATTTTTCAATCCATGTAAGTTCGTAATTTACTGGTAAAATCAGATACTTTGGAAACTGATTTGCAGGTTCATCACGACAAACAATCCACTTATGATAAATTCCTCTATCATCTGGAACGTCCACAAAAAGTCCTATCGGAAATGTTGCCCCATAGCGTTTCCTAAAATCAGTCTCATAATAATAAAGGTCATCACCTTCATTGAATCTTACAGGCTGACTTGGACGAAACATAATATAGTATTCCACTTGATCTTTATCCATTGACTGATAAGATTTGATAATAAACTTTGCATCTATTTTTGTCTTATTGGTATTTTCATAAGTCATACCTTCAGCAAGAGAACGTGTGATTCCATGTTCATCTGTGAAAAAATCATCATGAAAATGGTCATAGATGTAACAAGTCTTTGTAGCGATGTCGTTTTCAAATGTCTGTTCCATCGCCCAATCAGACTGTTCTTTATAAATCTGCCCAATCGTTTTAGCTCCGTTGTTCTTGGCGTTTGCGACACGCCTAGCTGTTTGTAGACTCGGCATCGCTTACACCTCCCTCAAACATCTGCTTAATATATCCGTGAGAATCTAAGATTGCCCTACGGAATTTTTTGTAACTAAAATGGTCACTCTTGAAATTATCCATAGCACCTTGTAAAGTTGCCATAAGAGTTACCATAAGTCCGTTGTCGTTAAATAAAGTTTTTGTACCACCTAATTTAAACATAACGTTTTCAAAGAAAACGAGAAATGCTTCATCATCTTCAAATATTTTCTCTTCAATTGTCTTATCTTTGTAGAGCAGTAGTTTGTGAATGTCACCATGCATTGCACGAATTGCTTCATTGATTTGCTTGTCTGTGAAGTCACCATATATGTATTGCATATTAGGACTCCGTTGACGAATATGGTTTAAAAGCAAAACCATAATCACGAATAAGTTTTTGCTGTTCAATTTTCATTTCTTTCAGCAATGCCTTATTCAATGAAAAATCGTCCTTCAATTTTTTTTCTTCTTTTCCACCGAAAAATCTTATAGTATTTTCCAATGATTTAACTTTTGGTTCAAGCCATTTGATAGCCATACCTTTGCTAAACAGTTCAATAACAAATTCTTCGTCAGAATACTTATCAACAGAAGTTGTTAATTCAAATTCAAACTGTTCCATTTCGTCATCAAGTTTTAATGTGGAAAATAATCTACGAATAAATGGACTAGAGATAGCAGAATGTAAACGTTCTGCTAATATTTCATGCAAATCAGACTCTTTTAAAGACAATTCTTTGACATCATCAATTAAACCAAAGTATCTGTCAAATACTTTTTCGTAGGAGATATTCATATAACACCTCCAATATGTTACTCAGCAAGTAACTTCAAATCAGTACCACATTCCTCATCAATAATCTTGATTTTATTCATACTGTCAAAAGTTCCTTCTGAAATCATTTCAGAAACCATTGTTGCGATTGTATTTTTGAAACCAGATGGAAGTTTTCTAAACTCTTCACTAAAACGCATAGTAGGAAGATTGATAAGATTTATTAAATCCTCTCTATCATATAAACCATCATATACTTTTTTAACTTCCTGCCAATGTACGTTTTCAAGCAGCTCCTCATCCTCAATAATGATATAAGGTGCAAATAAAGACTTCTTACGAACAAGTAAAGCTGAGAGTAAGTCCTGATACTCAATATATCTGAAATCACCCATGTTACTAAACTCATATGTAATCTTTGTCTTATCACCAGTAAATAGAAGAGTACCTGCATACATAGAACGACATGGAATTAAATCATCTGGTTCATACTTCTTAGGTTTCTTAACCTCTGCAACTGTTTCCTTTACCGTATCTTTTTCAACCTTTGCATCTTCTGCCTTTGTTTTTGCGGCAGAAGTAGTTGTAGCTTTCTTCTGATAAGCCATTTATATTTTCTCCTTTCACTCAATTCAAAAGGGACTGCATATCATTTAGATATACAGTCCCAATATTTCTATGGATTACGCACCGATTGTCCAAGTACCAAATCTTGTGTTAGTCATAGTCTTGATACCAAAACGAGACTTGAACTCGTACTCTTTTGTATCATCGGCATTATCACCAGACTCAGATACTTCCTTAGTCTCATCCATTCCCTCATAGTACATCTTAACAAACTTGTCGATGTTAGATGGGAGAATAAGAAGCTTTGTATCGTCTTCAAGGTAATGCTCTACGTCATTCTCCTTAAATGCCTGTGGAAGCTCGATAATCTGAGTACCCTCAAATGTACCAATTCTACCAGTGTTATAAACATCGTTCTTTGCAGCTTCAGAAACCCACTGAATATCTCCAAGGTTCTTTAATCCTGCAAGAGCAACCTTTGTACCAACGATAGTAGCAACACCACCTGTAGCAAGCTGAACATCAGAAATAAGCTTTACAAACTTATCATGGTTAGCTGCATTTAACTCACCACGGATATTCCACTTAGTAGGAACAGGGAGAGAAGTACCAGCACTCATAACAGCTTCATGAAGAAGAGTATTGATTAATCTTGTGAATGCTTCTGCAATCTTATTGATTAACTCACTCCAATCTTCAACGCCCTGAAGGAATCTTGACATTTCCATGTAAACCTTTGCACCATAAGACTTAACGGTTACACCGAATTCCTTGCCAGCACCAAGTCTCTGTCTCTCAATACTGTGATGACCATCAGCAATCTCAGCAACAGTGATAATGCAAGGATCTTTTGTATAGAACTTGTTTGTCTGTCCAAGAGCGAGAGTCTTAACCTCTACATACTTCTGGAATACAGGTGAACTTGTCCAACCAGATACAAGAGTATCTTCAACAGTCTCCTCAATAACCTCGAATACAGCCTCTCTTACAGACTGTTTCTTAAATGCCTTTCTTACTTCATTAGGAGTCGGAGTCTCAGAAAGACCTGCCATCTCGATAATTGTCTTACGAATCTTATCATTTGCTTCTTCGATAGAATACTGTTTTACAGTACCTTTTGCTGTGTCAACACACAGACGAGAGAAGTTCTTATATTTTGCTTCATCAAACTTTTCAACGATTACATCGCTCATTTCATTAAATCTTAATCTCTGCATAGTATATTAATCCTCCTTTCTACCGAATTACGCATATACCTGGGCATTCTTATCTACCCAAATACGATAATTTCCATTTGCAGCAACCTCGTAGATATGTCCTACAAAACCATACTCAGTCATACTTGGTTTCTCACCAGTTGTAAGCTTGAAGTCTGTACCATCTACGAATACATATTTTCCAACAGCTAATTCTGCATCAGAATTGAAAGCTTCTGTAGAAAGTGTGAATCTATCAGTGTCCTGAATCTCGTAAGCTCTCATAACTTCACCCTTACCGTTGTAGAAGTTAGATTCTTCCTGCATCTTTGTTGTATATTCCTCATAAATCTTTGGAGCAGTTAAAATGAGAACAATTTTGTCTCCCTTTGCAGGAACTTTTGCCTCAAATACATCTGCTTTCTTTCTGTCACCAATTACAGCAACAGAACCATTGTCAATATCCTTAGACTCATTTACTAAGTTGTAGTGATGACCAACTTTTGTAGCCTTAAGTAAAGTTGACTCAGCAACACCGTGCTTAGTATATGAAATGAAATTACTAGCCATAGTTTTATTTCCTCCTTAAAATTTCTAATTTTTGTGCAATAAAAAAACACCTATGGATTTTCCATAAGTGCTAATTCATAAAAATTATTTAGTTTTTTGCTTTAATCAAACAGATCACCATATGGTTTATATGTATCTTCTGTTTCTTTTTCTGCATTAAATGCAACTCTGCTCACATGTTTCTTCTGTGGTATTTCACCTGCAAAAGAGAACGTCTTATTCTTTTTAACAAGTTTTCCAAGAGTGGCATCAGCCTTCTCAGATAACTCTTCCTTAGAATATTTGTTTACAGAATCCTCAGACATAAGTGCTTTAAATTCGTCTGTATCAAGATATTCTGAATATGCTTCGTCATCAAATACAGTCATCTTGTCTGCAAATACTTCAGCAGATTTATATGTGTTTAATTCCTCTACAACAGAAGAGTAGTTGGAACGCATATCCTGAATTTCTGTATATTCTGAATCGGTAAGATATTCTTTGTGCAGATTATAGCGTTCACCATCAAATGATACATTGTCATTATCTTTTGTATATTTCTGACCATAGATTTTACCGCCATCCCAACTTTCATAAACAAAGTAAGAATCATATACACCAGTAATGTAATACCACTCATTATCTGCGTCTTCATAAGAAGACAAGAGATTATATAAAGCATAACGAATGTCATCATGAGAAATTTCAAATGTCTTTGTCATATTCTCAAAATTCTGACCTTCGCCCTCATTATCTCCATCAGTAGTTCCTTCTGGCTCAGTAGTGTTTTCTCCATCACCTTCATTATCATTAGAAGGTTCATTCGCTGTATTATCACCAGAATTGTCACCATCTGTATTGTTGTCTTCACCAAATACTTCTGCAAATTTAGCCTCTAATTCTTCGTCTGATAATTCTGAATAATCAAAGGTTACATCTTCAACTGTTTTATTGTATTTAGCAAGTAACTCTTCAAATTTTGTCATACTTTCTTTATTTCCTCCTTCCTTTGATAATGTGCGAACAGAAGAATTCTGTTCTTTATTGAAACAAGCAGTCTCTAAATTTTCAATTCGTGCTTGTAGTTCAACCATTTTTGATTCATAATCTTCAAATAAACTGTTATTCTTAGAACTGAAATCTGCCAACTTAATATTTGAACCAGTCATTCCAGGCTTTACTTCATTGCCTTGAGGTGTTTTTCCTAGAATTGTCACACCAGAAAACCAAAAATCTTCAATATTTAAGAATTTTTGCTTTGCATCATAACTGAGTTCTCGGATTGACAATTCAACTGATACAGAGCATTCTTCTTCACGCTGTAAAATTTCAGCAGCTTTAGAATATTCCTCAAAAATATATCCATCGACTTCACAATAAGTTTTCTTTTTTTCTTCATCATAAACTAACTGTGCATTGCAACTTTCAGGTATGATTCCAATAGGATATTCATCATAAACCACATCACCATTCTCGTCTTCATGCATATTATGAGAATAAAATTCCCACTGACCTTCTGGATTTTCATCAGTTGTTACCTTGTGAATGTATCCAAGAATAGGACGATTGCTAAAAGATGGAAGTGCAGCTTCCATGACAGAAGATTCAATATTAGAGCCGTTTACATTTAAATCTGTATGGCATGACTGTAAATGAACTGGAAGAAGCCCATCTTTGTTCTTGTCTGACTCATCAAAATTTATACGCCCATGTACTTGAACAACCAATGGTTCACCAGTTTTTTCGGCACTGAATTTCGTAGAACGTTTGTATTTATTTGAATAAAAATCATACAAATCTTCTATATAACGAAGTCTTTTCTTAGCCATTTTCTTCTCCTTTCTTCAAAATTTAGGCAAAAATAAAACCACTCGAAATAGGAGAGTGGCTAAATGTTCAGCATATTACTATACTGAATCTTTGATTTATCTATATCATCTGAAAACATCAATTTATCAGTATTCAGAAAAGTATAAATACCATTTTGTTCATCAATTTTCTGAAAGCCAAGATTTGTCATCTTAGAAGCTGTTTCAGAATCTGATGTCTTTATAAAATTCTGTTTCATCCTTTTTTCTCCTTAATTACCAGCTTGTGTGCCAACATCTTTTTCACCCTCTCTGGTAGCAAGTCCCTCATCTGAAAGGTCGTCTTCATTCTTAGTCTGACCGCCACCTTCATTATCACTCGTACCACTTTGCGTATATGAAGATGAGAGAGGAGTAAAGTAATTCATTAATCCTAATGACCTCATCATAAAAGCATTATTAACAACTCTTGAAGGTGAAGAACCATCCAACGTTGCATAATCCATTGTATCTATACCCAACGTAGCTTTATCTTTTCTTTGAGACATCTTTTCATCAAGGTCAAATACAGATACATAATGGAAATAAAATTCAAAATCCTCTGTGATATTTAATTTGACATATCTCTGAATGTTTGCTTCAATTCTTTTTAATAATTCCATAGGGAGGGTCATATCAACTGTGATAGAATGTTTAAGACCAACAGAACCAGATTTTTGACCATTGAATATCATTTCAGATATACCGAGAGAAGAGAATAAGTTCTTAATTGCTTGTGAATATACATTGGTATCATCGACCTGATTTTTATTACCAAACTCAATCTTTTCAACTTCACATGGAGTCCACGCTGAACCAACAAGACTTGGTAATACTTCATCAATCGCAGCTTGAGTAGCTTGTACAATTTCAAGATCTACAGCAAAGTCATTTACTTCGCCTGAATTTTCATTCATAGGGATTTTTGATAAGAGAAGAACATAATTTTCAAGTTCTGTTTTAGAACGAATAAGAGCTTCGTAATCAAGCAAATCTAAGAGTGATACGAATACAGGTAGGAAGTAGGGCAGTGGTACAACTGGATCATCACCACATATAATACAGATGGTTTTCTCTGGTGGTAATTCAAACCATTTATAGTCATTACCTTTTGATTTATATGTTTCGTAGCCTTCTGCAAAAACATCATCCCATAAGCCTTCTTCTGAATCAGTTTCACTACCAGTACCATATAAGAAATCCTTGTTGTTACCAGAATCAAAATAAGAAGCATCGAATTTTACAATCCATGTATCTTTTTCTGCACGAGAACCGATTTTGTAATATTTTGGATCAAGTGGATGTATAAAGAACGAATCTCCATCATCGTAACAAAATCCACAATAGATACCATCTCTTAAACAAGTGGCAATCATTTGTGAACCCATTTCTTTCAAATCCATTTTATCTAACCTGGTACAAAGTTCTTGATATCCTTTAATGTATTCGGATGCATCCTGTGGGGGATTTGCCCAATCGGGAGTATTGTAAGATACGTTATAACTAAAGATAGGAGTATAAGCATAATATTCTATAATCTTTTTATAGTTATGACTGATACGATATAAGAAAGCAGATATATCACGAAGATTGTCAATATTGGCAAGAGGACTTTTTATGTATGATTGAAGTTTCTCTTTTGTGTATTGAGTATATGTCTTCGATGTACCTTTTGATATATTCTGCTGTAAGATACGTTGTAATTCCTGAAAGTTAATCATCTGTGCATACTTCTGAGTAGAAGTAGTCAGCTCATTTTTACGAGTTGGCAATGGTTCTGTCTGTACTGATTTCTTTGCAGAATTATTTGATTTCTGTGTTGCCATTTATATTTCTGATTTCCTCCTTTCCTTAGTTATAGAATCCCCATTTTTTAGGGCGTTTTGAGACACCGACCATTTTGGTAATGTCGAAGTTGTTTGTACGTTTCTTGTTTCTGATATGATCCATTCGTTTTTCAGATAAATACCACCCAAGCATAGCCAAGACATACGCACGGTCGTCATGCATAGTAGCTTCTGAAGCTCCTGTATCAGCGTCTTTATACGCAGGAAGTTTGAATGAATCCTTACCACCTTCACGCTTATTTCTACAGATATTAACAATTTCCTCTTTCATTGCATCAATCTGAACTAATGCAACTTCTTCATCAGGTGTTAATTTATATACTTGCGTTTTAGCAGCTTCAATCAATGAAAGTCTTTCTTCCAGCTCATTTTCATATTCATCAATACTCAAATCTAATTTGTCTAATTCTGCACGAATCTTTTCTTCCGATTCATTCATAAGTTTGGTATCAACTTCCATGATATTGAGATAACCTTTGTTATCATATTTTTCTGTGAAATGAATTTTGTCTGCTTCAACCATTTTTATTAAAGCCTCAAACATTTCAGATTTATATTTTGACGGTTCAATTAATTTCAGTTTTTCAACTGCATTAGGGTATCTTTTAGCATACACATCACCATTGTTATATTCCTTATCCAATAAACCACGGTGAACATTACCTTTTTTATCTTTCCAATCTTCAATTAAACTGTCTCGAACCCAAGAGTTTCCACCTCCACCAGAACCAGCATCGGCTAAGAAAATTTCGATATTGTCATAATCCAAAGCTTCACCGTTATAATCAAGAAGTATTTTCCTAATTTCTTTTATCTGGTCTTGAGTCATCATGGGTGTCTTTCGTCTAAGACCTAAATCGGAAAAGGATACAACATTTACAATATCCATTGTATATCCATCTTCCTCGTTATAAAGTAATTCACCTATACCTAAAATTGAATTATCGGTTGAACGTGCTGGATCATATGCTAAAACAAATGTTCTTTCATTTGTATCATTACATAATACAGGTGGACGAGTATAAGAATTTCTAACAATTAAAGCTCTTTTAATAATCTGATTCGCATTCCCGTCTTGAGTGAATTTGTTATAATACTCACGTTGAGCTTTTTCTGGATTATTTCTTAATTCTGTCTCAACGGTTTCTCTATTCAAAAGTGGAACATAAGGTTTACCATGAAAAGTAGCATTAATAACAACATCACAGTTAATATCTGCTACAAAATATTTTGGATCACCTAACATCATTTTCTTGGAAAAATCACGATACTTTTGATAAAAAGCTGTGTCAATAGAAGAAGCAGAAGAAGCATATAAGAGCTGATGTGGAAATTCCTTTGGAAGAGAAGATATATCAATATTTCCACCAAGTTTGAAATTTGAATCAAGAGTTGTAAATGCACCAATAACATTAAATTCTTCTTCTGAGAGCCAGCCACCCTCATCAAAACAGACGCACTCACACCTCTTACCTCTTTTGGCATTGATGTTACTATTCAATGTTTTTACAAAGCTACCATTATACAGTCTATATGTAAAGCCCATTGGATTGTGGATAAATCCATTTGAGTTTGCTTGCGATATTTCAACTTCATTTTTAAAAACATCTGTAAGACCAGTCATTGATTCAATATTTTTTAATGCAATATCTTCGATCTTCTTAAAAGTTTCTTGGGACTGGTCTGCTGTTCCTGAACAAATGTACGTTCTGTAGTTGTTGAACAGAAGTCCCTTTATTATGGTAAACAAAGCAAGTAATGTCGTCTTCCCTGCGGCACGACTTTCCAACCATAACACAAATGGTTTTGTCCATGAATTCATAAAAGTATATTCTTGTGCATCAAGAAGCTCAACTCCTATAAATTCTTTCATAAATTTTGTCGGGTATTTAATCCCAAATTGCTTTATTTCCGCTAATTTTTTATATCCTTCCAACTTCCTTTCAGATATTTGAAATTCAGTTGGTTTAACATAAATTTCATAATTTTTGGGTATCAATATTCCAGATTCAGTAGTCTCAAACGCCATAACTAATCCTCCTCAATATTGATTCCGTTTTCTTTTACGAGAGCTTTTAAGTCAATGTTTTCTCTGAGTAAAATACGGGCTTTTTCTTCATACTCATCAGCAATTCTCTTATATTTTGTAATAAGTTCTCTCTGTTGAATAATCATATCTGCTGAATCATTTTCGTCTAACATAATCTGCTTTAAGATAGAAGCATTACTGATATCTGCAACTTGCTTTAGACCAGCAGAGTATTCCGCATCATATAAATTTACTTCTGCATCTCGTAAATTCATTTCTTTCATTTTACGGACTTTTCCAGTCCATGTGTTTTCACCCTTAGTTGAATTAACACTGTGCTTCAATGAAATTCCATTATCTGCTGCAAGCTTTAAAACCGAAGCGGTTATTTTACTTTTTGTATCTTCGAGATTTTTGATAGTAGATATATTTGCTTCAATATTTGTGTAATCATTCATAAGCTTTGCAATAATATCATTCATTTTCTCTATATGGTTAAACCCTTTTACAATTTCAATGATAGAAGAGAGTCGCATTCTATCATCATTTGCTTCTTCAGCAGCATCCAAATAACCAATGAGAGTTGCATATAAAAAAGGCTGTTCAGCAGTTGATTCTTTTGAAAATGGATCATAGCCTAATAGCCTTATAGCATCTTTTTTATTCTGTTCATAAGCTGACATTATTTCTTCATCTGAACTATCTTCATTTTCTACGGAAGAATTATCAGAACTATTTTCTGATATATTTGTTTTGACTTTATAAAAATCGGAATCAAAATATGTCATACCATTATATTGCCCCATTGAGATCTGACGGATATATGCAACCCAAATATTAGATTTAACTCTTCCAGAAGCAAGGTTTTCCATTTCCTGCATACTTGAATCCCATATCCTATCAAGGTATGGCTTATTTAAATATTTCAATGCGAGCTTCACTGATTCTTTATCAGGCTCATGTTCAATATTTTTATTGTCTACTTTTAACGCTATTTTACGGGCACAATCTTTGCAGATTGGAGTAAGACCACTTTTACTCATAGGATCTGTACTCATATAAAATTTATCCCGTGCTTTATGTGTATCACACATGTAACACCAAGCACCTTCTTTAAGTGACTTGATTTTCTCTTCCTGTGTTTCAACTTTTTTCTTTAATTGTGCAGCCGTTAATTTTGTGGGCTGTGTCTCTTTTGTCGTAGCCAAACTAACGACCACCTCCTTTTATTCCAATATAAAAAGAAGCCATTTCATACGAAATAACTTCTCAAAATTTCCAATATTAAATTTCCAATGAAAGTGCAATTCACTTCATTTAGCACACCCACTGTGCATCGAACACAGGTTAGAAGTTTTGGAGACTTCATTCTTGCCAAAAGATAGGTGCATACGCCATGTTAGGGATTCGAACCCCAAAGACTTTTACATCCAGACTGTTTTCAAGACAGCACCCTCGACCAATCGGACACACGGCATGAGCGTAGTATATAGGATTTGAACCTATGCACCGAATAAACGATGACCTCTGATTAGCAATCAGGTGCAATACCAACTCTGCCAATACTACATAATAAAAGAGCCACCTCCAAAGGAAATGACTCTTTCTTTAAAAATTATCTTTCTCTAAACTAAATGAAACTATTTTCATTACGACTTTATCAGAATAATCTGCGTAGTTGTTGCCTACGGATAATTTGATAGGGCGGTAGTAAGTGAAACTTACATACCTAAGTTTTGTATGTATCCAAAAAATAGGTTTTTACATCAGGTTTGCCGCACGAAAAGATTTCGGTGAGAGTCGAACTCACGCCCTCGGAGTTGCAGTCCGATGCCTTAACCAACTTGGCTACGAAATCATAATGACTCTGGCGTGACTTGAACACAGCATTACCACCTTGAAAGGGTGGTGTCCTTACCTTTAGACCACAGAGCCATATTTAGGGTGGAAGAGTACCACCCATTATTTTTACAGAATAACTTCTGTTTTACCTTCAAACTTAGTATTTAAAGCACGAATCTCAGCAAGCTTCTTACCGATTTCTTCCTGAATCTTAGTAGCGAAAAGTTCAACTTTTGCCTTACCAAGTTTCTCAACACTATCAAAAGGTGCTTTGACTTCTGATTCTGGAATCTTTGTAACATCTATAGAGAATGTAATGTGAAGGTTTTCATCTACAACAAATGACTGGTTGATAATATCTTTTAATTCAACAGAGATAATAGTTGAATCATCAACTTCACTATCAGTTGTAACTGGATCTCCATTAGAGTCAGCTTTCATATTAGATTTAAAGGATATTTTAGAATATTCGATTGTTCTGACAAAATTATGTAACATATCTTTTTCAGTAGCAGCATCGGTATCAGATGTACCTAATTCTGCGACAGAAATATCTACACCAATAATATTTTCATCAATAGTTTTGCTAATATTTAATTTCATGAATTTGCCTCCTCGCTTTCATTGTAAATAACTTGTCTGTAAACATCTTTAATTGAAATAAAGAAATCTCGTAATACATCTTTATCAATCGAACAATCAAGATTTGATGTTTCAAATTTTGGATTATATACTGTAAAATCTAATGTTCCATTATCCCTAGGTACAAATAAAATTTCTACATTGTTATTTAACTGTAATGTAATTGAATCTATTTTCTCACCATTACTAGAAGTAACTTTTCGTACTTGTCCGACCTTTAACGGGGTTTGTTCAATTACAAGTCTATTTGCCATATAAACACTCCTTTCTTTTATTTTTTCGTTTTCCTTTTAATCATTAGGTGTTAGGTGGGATTTGAACCCACGATATTCAGAACCACAATCTGACGCTTTAACCTACTAAGCTACTAACACAGCGACTCTATTGGGAATCGAACCTAAATCTTCCGATAGACAGTCGGATATAATTACCTTTATACTATAGAGCCAAGTATAATCAGCATAAAGCACTAACTAGCTGATATTGCACTGTACACATGCAGTTTTAAATTAGAAAACTTTCGCAATCCATTCATGCTTATTGATTATTCTCCACATATTTTCAGTCCTCGGAGCAAAGACCAGTTGATAAGATTTATTGTCTCTCATCCGACAGACCGCCCAGCAGTCATTCACTAATGGTTCTCATTAACGCAGAGAAGCACAATAGATATACTGTATTAAGGTTTTGTGCGCACTAGAGTTGCATAAAGTCAGCTCTACCAAAATGCAGTAATAGGTCTTATAATGCTACATGAATAGCAAATGCCAAGATGTGATATATTGATTTTTTCATATTTCATTACGAAACCGTTAGGCTGTATCAATACAATAACGGCTCACTTCATAGTGATTCTTATTGACTGACAGGATTGCTTTATGTTTACTGCAATCAGACATATAGTGTTTATAAAATTGTTCAACGCCAATGATCAGTAGCGAAGGTGCTTTTAGAGTAGCAACTAACTCAATAATTTTGTCTCGTGCTTTCATATACAGCTTTACGAGTAGCTGTTGATCACTTCATTTATATATTCTCTGTTTGAGAATAATCTTTGTAAAAAATCTATCAACGAATTGACAGACCGCCCTCACTTCTTTTGGATGTGAGCAGCTTGTTATATCTATTTATTCTCTACATTGTCGTCACCTCTCGGCTCAAATATCACGTTACTATGCTTTCTTGTTTAAATTAAATTGTTGATGTTAGACGAAAGCTTCATCGGTATCCTCAGTTTCTTCACGAATTACATACATCTGAGTTGTTTCGGAAGGATTATTAAATTTCAACACTATCTTTTAACTTTCTTACCTTAGAAGTGTCTATTTTAATGTAATATTTTTTTGTGACATCCGTTCCAGAATGATTTAACATTGTAGACACATCTTCCAAGCTAACACCTTCATTTTTAAGCAAAGTGGCATAACTATGACGAAAATCATGAGGATGTAATGTTGGAACGCCAATCATATTTCCGATCTTTTTACACCAGTCATTTAATGTACCACTTTGAATCGGCTTATTTTCATTGGTGTATGGAGTAATAAATATTCTTCCGTGGTCATCAATGTTATTATCTTTTCTGTATTGAATTAGTTTCTCAAGATACCCCTTAGTTTCTCTACTAAAACTTAACTCAACAATTTTCCCCTCTTTTTCAAGCACATTACTACAAATTCTTTCATCAAAATCTACTTGTTCCCATTTTAAACTGCCAATAGCAGTAACTCTTGCCATAGTAGTTAAAGAAAGAAAAGCATATGCCTGTAACTGAATATCTCCATATTCTTCAAGTTTTTCACGCATTAACTGCACTTGATCTTTTGTAAGATATGTTTGCACAGCGATAGGTTGACCATTTTTAGGTCTATCAATAAATTCAGTAGGAGATTCTACAATCAATTTTTTCTTACGAAGGAATTTGTAAAATGCAGAAACAGAAGACATAACTCTTTTTTGTCTTGCAACATTATTCCCTTGTTGTTTCCTCCAATAATAGTATTCTGTGATATCATCCTCTGTTGCTTCCAATACAGATAAATTAAACTGATTATCATACATATAAATAAACCATTGTCTTAAATCTATATTGTACGCATTAATAGTATTAACTGATAAATCACGAATAGACATATCTACTTGATACTTTTGAAACAGTTTTAATGTTTCAGGATTTATATGTTCAAGTTTATCTTCATCATACATTACAATTCTTTTGCTTCGTTCTGCCATTTTCTCACTTCCTTTCATAACAAAAAAGAAGCAGTAGTAGTAATAACTAAACTGCTTCATCAAACTATTTTCCATTCTTCATCTGTATATTTTTGTATATCTGATACTTTTCTTGGTAATTTATATTTATCACACCATTTTCGTATTGTATTGTCTGTAACTTTATACATATCAGCAATATGAGTAAATGGTGTAGATCTTATTAATTTCTTTAAATTATCTCTTGAAATAATATTATACAATTTTTCTGTATTATATTTTTTGTAACAAATTTCACACATTGTTGATGTTGAATTCATTAAATTTGTTTTGCAATATGGACAAAGAATTTTAATCGTTTTATTATTGCGTTTTGTTTTAGCATTCTCTCGTCTATACTTATGTAAGCAAGAAATACATAAGCCACTTTTATTATTTTTACTAATTTTTGTTCCACATTCTTTACATATCAATTTATTCTTTATTACTCTTTTAGAGTTATATACACCAAAATTGTCCGTCATACTATGACAATTAGGACATAATATTTGCAAATTTGATAATTCATTATTATCATGATCTCCGTCAATGTGGTGTAATTGCAGTTTAACAGGTTTTCCCATCCATTCAGATATATTACATAGTTCACATTTATTTTCTTTATATCCAAGTTCAATTAACTTATTTCTTAATTTATGACTTTGTACTTTAGTATTTCTATGTAATTTCGATTCAATATCATATTCTGAACATAAAGATTTTTTCGCCATTTGTTGTTTATATACTTTTCTGTTTTCTTCAAATTTAGAAGTATTTAGTTTATATTCATGTATGATTCTT
>OGPX01000236.1_pt1 | contig 46132 bp, 22 predicted proteins | sample 1553101 | NCBI WGS metagenome assembly OGPX01 (sample SAMEA2579964, study PRJEB22360) | human gut metagenome | biome: human gut; feature: human-associated habitat; material: faeces | place: Denmark | collected 2008/2010
TACATATAATTTACTTCCATAAATTTGGATATCATTACCTACATCTCCCAATTCCTTTACGACATCCGGGTTCCTCTCGGAATAAAGATTCCGTATATAATATCCGTTAACAAAATCCAAATAATCGAGCGTGCATTTATTGCTGCCCATATTCCCCTCATTCACCAAATACATTCCGACAGGATCAGCATCCGGTTGTATGCCATCCCCAATCAACTCGTATTCCGAAGGGACGACAATTTCAATCTTCCGACAAGAAGAAAAGGAAAGGATAAAGATGCTTATATAAAATAACAGCTTCATACTCATCGGTATTATAATTCGACCGTTAAAGACGCCCGATAATTTCGCTTGGGCATAGGATAATTCAAAATAACATCATAATCTTGACTCAACAAGTTGTTGACCTCCAAAGATGCTTTCAGTGAACCAAATTTCATTTTGAATTCTTTAGACAAGGAAATATCACTGGTATACCAAGGTTGTGTATAGTTGTATTTGATATTTTCCTGTTGGTTATAGCGTTCCCCCACATAAATAAAGCTGTAATTCAAGTCCCAGCCTTTGTAAGAAGCTTGGGCGATGGCAGATCCGCTATGCCAGGGTATATACGGAATCTGGTCGCGGTAATAGTTATCCCGAGGACTGGTTATATCTATCGCCTCTTGATAGGTGTATTGCACCTTCGTCATTAAACTTATTTCATACGGTAAACGGAAAGTCGCCGTAGCCTGAACGTCGACACCCCGGATATCGACTTTACCGAGATTGAGCATAGTCCACCGGAACTGCTGTCCTTTGGGATAGGCGATAATCTTGTCGGAAACGAGGTTATAATAAACATCGGCCCCTGCATGAAACCCCGAAAGGAAACCCGTTTTCGGAGCGACAGCATAAGTAAATCCCACATTGTATTGCGTAGCGCTCTCGGGCTTCAACACCGAGTTACCCATATCGGCATAGTACAAGTCATTGAAGGTGGGCATGCGATATATCTGTTTATAAAAAGCGCGAAACACCCAATTGTATTTTTTAAACGGTTGATAAGAAAGAAATACCGCCGGAGTCACTTTACTTTTATTAGGCGCTTTTACTTGTCCCGATGCTTTCTCATCGACCAAAGTCGCCAAAACACTGGCCTGCATTTTCAAACGGTCGGCAAGAGAAAAAGCCGTTGCCGCCGAAATCCAGTGCGTGTACCGGTCGGCCGACATGTACTCCGACAAACCGTTCCACTGCATGTCGTATGCCACCGAGACGTCCCAATTTCTGAATATCGAATACTTATTGGCTACCGATACATAAACCTCTCGTTGTTTATACTGGTTGTCGACTCGCATCAGCTTATCGTCGTTATTCATATAATGGGTATAATCGAAAGCATACTTGGCATTCACCTTAATCCCATATTCGCGGGTAATATCCTGTTGATAGACACCCTGCACGAAAGAATTCCGGTCCCACAAACGCTCTCCGTTGCGCCACACGTTATTGACGATAGCCCCCGGAATCCCCCGCTCGGAACTATAATGATAAACATAGGTTTTCCAATAACCGTTGGGCAAGTAACCTTGCAATCCTCCCTCGAACCGAACGGCATCGATGTCTCCGTTTTTACGGGTAGCCGTGGTATCGTATGCCGTCTCTCCCGAAGGAGTCACCCGCCGGTAACGGAATTTATATTTCCCGCTCGAATTGATCCACTCGCTATTGAATGTCATGCTGACCGTCTCGCTAAGTTTATATTCAAACAGAACCGAAGGATTCAGCAAATCGAATGACCCGGCCTTCACAGATGCTTTCAAATGCGATTTTTCTCCCGGTTTAAATTTCGGACGACGTGTCGTCAAATAAATAGAGCCCGCCGAACCGAACTCCCGGGCAGACTGGAATATCTCGCTTTTTTGACCGTTATACAACGATATTTCCTCTATATTTTCAAGCGAAAATTTGCCCAAATCCACTTGTCCGTTCTGAGCATTCCCCAACTGAATTCCATTATAATAAACACCCATATGGTTTGTACCCATGCTGCGAATGTTGACAGTTTTCAATCCACCCACGCCGCCATAATCCTTAATTTGCAAACCGGAAAAATAACGTATGGCATCGGCGACCGAAAAACTATTCAACGCTTTCAGTTCCTTTCCGGTGAGCTTCTGCGAAGGAATCACTTCGTTATACCGGTTGGCGGTAACCATTACCTCTCCCAATGTCTGTATCGAGTCAAGAGAAGAAGAATCGGCATCCGCTTGTCCCACACCACAAAGCAGCGACACCATCATACCCCACACACATCGATAAAAAGTCTTCATCGGCCTATCCTTTCATAAACAGCCTTCGGGTATAATGCCTAAAAATCCATGCAAACAAGCGGCTTTATATTTACTCCGCAGATTCACAAGCTCTACCCCACGAAAGCTAATGACAAACAGCATGGCAGGTCTTCTGACTTACTCCGGTAACCGAGGCCTTCCCAATCGTCATAATCAGTGGCTTTCAGTATTCTCGGAACCTTTTTTGGAGTTCACAGCAGCGGGACTGTTCGGGATTCACACCCGATTCCCTTTTCATTCTACACCCCGACCGGGGCTTTGAAACCAATGCGTTGCAAAGGTAACATAAATTATCGACTCCTTTCTATTTTTTATTAAAAATATTCCAAACCAAACATACAATCCAATCGTTACTTCAAAAAAATAGAAATTTATTTTATCCGAAAATAATGTGTACAAATTTGTATTAATCATAAATTTTACCGAATATTGTGAACATATTCGTTGAAGAGAATACGCATGGAGGAAAACAAGATTTTGAAAAACAATAGTATCCCTCTGAAAATCTGGCGATTTTATATGGAAGGATTTCGAAACATGACCTTAGGTAAAACTCTTTGGGCAATTATCCTCATCAAGTTGTTCATCATGTTTTTTATCTTGCGGTTATTCTTTTTCCCCAATATCTTGCAACAGAAATACGATACCGACGAGGAGAGAGCCAACCGAGTCATCGAGAATCTCATTACTCCGAATAATCCTAAAAATCAACAATCATAAGTAACCATGAACGATCTTTTTTCCCTTGTAGATTGGTCGAGAGCACAATTCGCACTCACCGCCATTTACCACTGGCTATTTGTTCCCCTTACATTGGGACTGGGAGTAATCGTGGGTATAATGGAAACCATTTATTACCGTACCGGCGACGAACGGTGGAAAACGATTACCAAGTATTGGATGACCCTTTTCGGAGTCAATTTTGCAATCGGAGTAGCAACGGGTATTATCCTCGAATTTCAGTTCGGTACGAACTGGTCGAATTATAGCTGGTTCGTAGGCGATATTTTCGGAGCTCCCCTTGCCATAGAAGGAATTATGGCCTTTTTTATGGAAGCGACTTTCATCGCAGTCATGTTTTTCGGCTGGAACAAAGTCAGCAAAAGATTCCATTTGGCCTCTACATGGCTCACGGCAATAGGCGCTACCATATCGGCTCTTTGGATATTGGTGGCCAATTCATGGATGCAATACCCTGTGGGTATGAAATTCGACCCGGAAACTGCACGAAACGTTATGGACGATTTCTGGGCATTGGTACTCTCACCCGTCGCTGTCAACAAATTTTTCCATGCCGTCTCGTCCGGCTGGGTATTGGGCGGTATATTCGTAGTGGGGGTAAGCGCTTGGTATCTGATTAAAAACCGGGAGAATTTCTTAGCCCGTAACAGCATTCGTGTGGGAGCTTGGGTAGGATTGATAGGCACGCTCGTCGTAGCCTACACGGGCGACGGTTCCGCTTATCAGGTCGCAGACAAGCAGCCTATGAAACTGGCGGCTATGGAAGGAGTTTACAACGGTAAAAACGGACAAGAACTCATCGCTTTCGGGATACTCAATCCCGACAAGAAATACGATAACGACGAGAAAGAATTTCTTTTCGACATACCCATACCCAAACTGTTATCCATCTTGGCGACCCGGGAAATCGACGGATTCGTTCCCGGAATCAACGATATTATTAACGGAGGTTACGTCGACAAAAATCTGAAAGGAGAGGAAATCATCGCTCTTTCCGCCCAAGAAAAGATGGAGCGAGGCCGTTTAGCCATCGCAGCTCTCGCCGACTTCAACACCGCCAGAAAGGACAACGACACAGAGGCCATGAACGAAGCCAAAACAAGGTTAGAGGCAAACTATGAATATTTCGGTTACGGATATATCGACTCGGTAGAACAGCTCATTCCACATGTGCCGTTCGTATTCTATTCGTTCCACATCATGATTATTTTAGGAGGCTATTTCCTCTTGTTCTTTATTCTCATTTTGGTGTTATCCTATAAAGAGAAATTGCAAAAGTTGAAATGGGTGCTATGGATTGCCGTTCTAACGATTCCTCTCGGATATGTCTGCTTGGAGTCAGGCTGGATCGTAGCGGAAATGGGACGCCAACCGTGGGTGATACAAGATATCATGCCTACCTTCGCAGCGATCTCTAACATCGAAGTGGCCTCGGTGCAAACGACATTCTGGATGTTTGCCGTCCTGTTCACCGTACTGTTGATCGCCGAAGTAGGCATCATGTTGAAACAAATAAAAAAAGGAACCGAACAAAAATAAAAAACTATGGAACTGAATGAATTATTTTACCAGAACTACTGGTGGTTTCTTATATCGCTGTTAGGTGCGTTATTGGTATTCCTGTTGTTCGTACAAGGCGGTCAATCCCTATTGGCAGTCATGGGTAAAACCGAAACCGAGAAAAGCATGATGGTGAACTCCTTAGGCCGCAAATGGGAATTTACATTCACCACCCTCGTTGTATTCGGAGGAGCGTTCTTCGCCTCGTTTCCTCTATTTTATTCGACCAGTTTCGGCGGAGCCTATTGGTTATGGATGGCCATACTGTTCAGCTTTATCATACAAGCCGTATCATACGAATACCGTTCAAAGAGCGGGAATTTCCTCGGGAAAAAGACCTACGACACCTTTCTTTTAATCAATGGTATCGTCGGTCCCGTATTATTAGGTATAGCCGTAGGCTCGTTTTTCACAGGATCGGACTTTATCGTCGACAAAGGGAACTTGACAACCATAGGCTCTCCGGTTATCAGCAGTTGGACAAACGATTGGCACGGGTTGGAAGCTATTCTCGATGTCCGTAATCTCTTACTCGGATTTACTGTTCTATTTCTTGCCCGTACGCAAGGAGCCTTATATTTCATGAACAATATCAAGAACGACAGTATTTTCGAGAAATCCCGGAAACAAGTATTATTCAACGGCGTTTTATTCGTTATTCTCTTCCTATCGTTCGTTACAGCGACTCTGTTGGCCGACGGCTATGAAGTAGCTACCGATTCGGGCATTATCGCCGTTCGTCCCTACAAATATTTCTTCAATTTCGTGGAAATGCCGTGGGTCGCTATTCTGTTTTTGGCAGGAGTCGTTTTGGTGTTGTACGCCCTTATCCGTTCCGTGTTCGGTCAACACTTCACAAAAGGAATCTGGTTTTCGGGTATAGGAACGATCTTAGTAGTTCTCAGTCTGTTTTTCATTGCCGGATATAACCATACGGCTTATTATCCCTCGTCCGTAGACATGCAAAGTTCACTGACGATTTACAATAGTTCTTCCAGCCTGTTCACCTTGAAAACCATGAGTATAGTATCGTTACTTATCCCATTTGTTCTCGCCTATATCGTTTACGTCTGGCGAGCTATGGATGCCAAGCCTATCACTGCCCAAGAAATGGAAAGCAACGAACACAAATATTGACACTTGCGTATTCGCAGAAAAGAGCTTACTTTTGTTCGTTAAAGTAAGCTCTTTTTTTATGGACGATACCTACCTCACCATATCGCGCACATCGGAAGGAATTTATAAAGAAAAGATGAGTAAATTCCTTGCATTCGCCATACCGGTTTCATCGGTGGAAGACGTCAAAAAGCAACTCGAAAAATATCAAAAGGAGTATTACGATGCTCGTCATGTCTGCTGGGCGTATATGCTCGGGCCCCAACGAACCGATTTTCGCTCGAACGATAACGGAGAACCTTCGGGAACGGCCGGAAAACCTATCCTCGGACAAATCAATTCGGCGGGACTAACCGATATTCTCATTGTCGTCGTCCGATACTTCGGCGGAATAAAATTAGGCACGAGCGGACTAATCGTCGCCTATCGCGAAGCCACCTCCGAAGCCATTGCCGCGAACGAAATAATCGAACGGCAAGTCGAAGACGAGGTACATTTCGGATTCGAATATCCTCTGATGAACGAAGTTATGCGTATCGTCAAGGAAGAAGGCCCCACCATCGTGTCTCAAATATTCGATATGGATTGCGAGATGACCCTACGCATACGCCGTTCGCTGATGGACAATTTAAAAAAACGTTTATCCAAAGTAGACGGAGTTCATTTTATAAATGAAGAATAAACAAATATGACAGAAAAAGAGAAAATGGAAAAGGGGGAATTGTATGATGCCGCAATCCCCGAACTAATCGAACAATTGCTATCTACCCGAGATAAAATTTTTGAACTCAATCATCTGAGGCCCTCTCAATTAGAAGAAAGAGAAAAACTTATTCGGGAAATCATTGGTACTACACCCGAAAAATTCATAATCATATCGCCTTTCTTTTGCGACTATGGGCATAACATTCACTTGGGCAAAAATTTCTTTGCCAACTACAATTGCGTTATGCTCGACGAGGCTCCCATCACCATAGGCGACAACGTGTTCATCGCCCCCAACGTGAGCTTCTATACGGCAGGTCACCCCTCCGATGTCGAGCGACGAAACGAATGGCTCGAATACGCATGGCCTATTACGGTCGGGAATAACGTATGGATCTGCGGAGGAGTTACCATCACTCCGGGTGTAACCATAGGAGACAATAGTATCATTGCTGCCGGGAGTGTCGTCACAAACGATATTCCGTCCAACGTCATCGCCGGAGGAAATCCTTGTCGGGTTATACGCACCATAACCGAGAAAGACAAGCTCCGGTTATTCAGTTGGGAAGAAAAAAAAGCCAAAAAACAAGTTAAACCCGCATGACGGAAACTCATTCGTCTTGCCCCTCGTACCGATTATTATCGCTCCACTTTAATTGAAACGAAGGACGGAGCGATAATATCCACGGCTGGTCGGTTTCAAAATCGAAATCCGTCCTATTCATATAAATAGGACAAGGAATATCGAGCTTGTCTTTCATTTCCGTATCGGGGAATAATTTATATGGAATCGAACGCCGTTCCAATTTATCGAGAAACGAGTAGTTCCGGGTATACAGCTTCGCCTCTCCCGGCGAAGACTCCATCTTTTCCAACACATAATCTATCGTTTCCTTATACACGATATTCTTGACCGCTAAGCCAGACAAACAGATAAAAATGTCGGCAGAAAGCAACGAAAGAATCAGTATATGCAGTCCACGGGAGAAACGGGTTTTCAACCCGAACCGTTCGGCATAAAACAGCATAACGAACGGGAACAGATAGAAAAAGGCGACATATCGAGCCCACCACCCCGACGGAAGAATTACCAATGAAACGAGCAAACCGACAAGAACCGACAGATACCAACGCATACGACGAATATGCCCCGTACAAACGAACAAAACGATAGACAACAAAATCGCTTCGAAAAAGAATATACCGAATCCTCCGATTCGAACATCAGACGCGACCGATGATAATATGTCGATTTTAGAAATCCCGAACACATGTATGTCTTCGGACAGCATATCGTCGGAAGGATTAGAAGCCACCGATATTAAAGCCGCCTCGGCATTAGATTTTCCTCGTATCGCCGGCAATACCTGACAATCCATAATATCGACTTTACCATTCCCCGAAAGAGGATAAACAGGAGAACCGTGCTCTTTCCAATTAGTCAGATAGGGATTGTATGCACCAACACCAATCCCTGACAAAACAACGACCGCACATACCGCAGTCAATCGAAAGGAATGTTTATAACGGCTTTTTCTCAACAATGCAAAGAAACAGATTCCTCCCCACAACACGACCCAAAAGAAAATATTGAATTTTATCGCCGGAATAAAGAACAATAACAATAAATCGATATGCAAAGCCCTTTGTATCCCTTTCACAAAAAAGAGATACATGTTAATAAGGAAAATAACCAAAAGCGTATAAAGGGTCCAATCTATATAATAGGTACACATCTGATTAATCACGACCGGATTGAGAGCAACCACCAAAGCAATCCATATGCGTAAATATTTATTCATCGTCGGCAAACAATAACATAAGAATAAATAGATATATACTATGGAAGAAAATACGAACCATAAATTCAATGCTTTACCGGCATCCAGATTCCCCATACAGGAAACAATCGTAGCTGCGATTGTTTCTATTCCTCTTGGATAATGCTCTACCCATAAAACAGTATATCCATCGATAGGAGTAGGGCTGCACGCAGAAGAATAGATCGGATTCCACCCGTTCACCAGCTCCCGAATCGTACAAGCATGATACCATTGACCGTCGAACGACCGATCGTAAATACAAGCGGATAACCCAAGAGTAACCGACAGTACGACAAGCACGGCAACAGTCGTGGTCCACCTCACGCATCCCCGGATTCTCCTATCGGAACACTCCCATAAAACCGATATACATACAGCAATCGGAAAAATAAAACTATTTATTTGCAAACCTACCCATAAAGATAGCACGGCCAGCACATAACTGACCAAAGGTATCGCAATCAAGAGCCGGGCGAAAGACTCCATCGAAGCGGTTTTATCCGTTGAAAAACAGTGAAAGAATTTCATCTTTATGGATTCTGGCAATCGGTCATAAAATTTGTTTTATTTCAGAAAGGGAAGTAACGGTATAATCGGGGCGGGCTCCGGGAATAACGAGATTATCCCGGTTAAAATAAATAGTCTTCCAGCCGGCATTCATGGCTCCCAATATATCGGCATCGTAATTATCGCCGACAATCAATGTTTCCGAAGCCTCTGCCCCCACAATCTGCAAAGCATAGTCGAACAAACGCCGGTCGGGTTTGGTAATACCTATTTCATCGGAAAGAATCAATCGCTTGAAATAATGAGAAATACCACCCGACTCCAATTTACGGGATTGAACCTCGGCAAAACCGTTGCTCAATATATACAAGGGATAGCCTCTTTCCGTAAGATAATCCAACAATTCGACCGCTCCCGGAACCAATGTTTTCTGCTGAGACAATACATCGAGGTAGCGATCGTTCAAGGCCATGATAAACTCCTTATCCTCGGACATTTTACTACCTGTATGCCGAAGCGGACGAGAAAACCGCTCGACTATCAAATAATCTTTCGTTATCCGATTGTGATGATACAACTCCCACAATTCGTGATTCGTCGCCATATACAACGACTTGAATCGGTCATAATCGGGAATCTCTTTTTCCAATGCAAACTCATCGTAAATTTGCCGCAAAGACAACACAGAATTTGCCCTGAAATCCCATATTGTATCGTCCAAATCGATAAATAGAACCTTACATAGCAATTCAGACATACGTTTATTATTTGGCACAAAGATAGCGCAAACAAAAGCCGAAACAAAAAAATTTGTTTCGGCTCACAAAATTTATTTTCACACCTCTACACACAGATATTCAAACTCTTCACATGAATCGATATTTTCATACGGTATCACATTCAGTCTTTCTCTACGATAGCCAATCCATTCCCGACAGCTCTGGGAGAACCATCGGAAGGTCGATTACGAACAATAAACGAAGCCTTCGCCTTTTCATCTTCGTCCCGCAAAACCATTATCGAGGAACCTCCCCCGTCATAATTCACGGCATCATAGCTACCTATTCCCCACATAAAATCGGCCAATTCGTAAATATCCAAACCCTCGGCATAATTCGTTCGCCGGCCATCTACCACCACGACGTACAACGTTTGTTTGTCTTCCGACAGTCCTATTGCCGTACGGGGGTGTGTATCGCACAAATATGTACCTATACTGCTGATCCCGTCATTAAATACACCTCGTTTAATCAAACAACCCAAACCGCCCAATGCTTGATAAATATCGGCTTTATGTTTGATAACATTGCTGGCAATATCGATATCCACCTTTCCGTCTTTTGTCATATAGACCGTAAATTCATGATTGGGATCTTGCCACCAATCGCTCAACGGATATCCGTCTTTCCAAAAAAGATGTTTCGGTTTAATTAAAGTCGTTTCACCTTTCGAGTCTTTTTCATACACCCAAAAACCACCGTTCACGGCAACATGCACCCGGCGTCCCGAATTTTCGAGATACTTCGTCTGTTCGGGAATCGTATTGACTTTTGTCGGCATGGTATTCACTTCACCGAACGGTGTAGTCGTCGCAATAGTCAATTTATTCACGTCGACTTCCGCCACATAAGCATGCTGGCGTGCCTTAGCCGTATGAAAATCAATCTCGGAAAATACCAATCCCGGATACCGCTTCTCTGTCGTCACCCGGTTTACTTTCACCACCAAATCGGTACGACTCAATATTTTCTTCACCAAGACCGAAGTCGTATCGGTCGTAACCGGGAACGAAGGGGTATTATCACCCTCTCCCGAAGGTTCGTCTTTCGATCCGCAAGCTACAAAACCGAATATCAAACCTATCAATAAAAGTTTGCTCCAATAATCTCTGCCTAACTTTATCATAATATACTTCAATTAATTATTTTTTCAACACTTTGGTAAATTCTATACCACCCGACCTATCGTTGGTTTCTACCATATAAACACCGATCGGCAAAATCGACACATCGACAGGTCGACCCGAAACCGCCTCTCCTTTCATTTGCAAACTACCCGACAGGTTATATATTGTATATCCAACTGTAAAACTATTAGAAATAACATAAAGGTTATCTTCCGAAACAAAAACTCTTATCGAATTCTGTTGTACATTAGGTTCCATGCCCGACTCTCCGGTATATTCATAAGCACCTATCATAGAGCCGGTAGTATTGCGTATTACGCCTCTCCCATCGACAGCCAGATTATCCGTATAAACTCCATTATCGTTTATGTCGATATAGAAAGTAGATTCCCTCAGAGCAACAGCACTCAATACATTCAGGTTATTATTTCCGCATGTAACGGACTTCACTTTTACAGTAGGTGCAAATCCCCCATTATCGGATAACAGCAAGGATAATTTTCCATCGACGATTTCACTATCCAACACTTTCTGCAAATCCTGTACACAACGGTCATAATTGCGACATACCATATCGGTAGATTTTGCCGTAATATTCATTCTATCTGCTCCACCATACAAATTATATGTAGAGTTTTGCAAGGAGGCCGACTCTCCTAAATAGACTTCCCCCGCAGCGGCAGCCGAAGAAAAATTACCGGCGATTATGTTATTTACCAATCTCACCTTTCCCGAAATCACATGTACGGCAGAACCGTTGAAATTGACCGAAGGAACGCCGCTCGTCGTATAACACGAATCGGTATTGCCGACAATCGTATTATTCACCAAATACAAACTCCCCGACCCCGACTTAAAATAAATAGCGCTGCCTCCATTGGTTTTGTCGGAAAGCGAACTGCTTTTCGCAGTCAACCGATTATTGACGAATGTATTATTGACAAATGTACTTACCATATACTCCGACTCGCCCATCTGCGTATAAACCCCGTTCCGACTACTGACATTATCGGCTATCGTATTCCCCGACAACAAGGAAAAAATCACACCGTCCGAATATCCCGAACTACCTTGTGTCGCCCGATTCTGCACGAAATAGGAATCAGATATATGCGACCGCCAACCCGGAGAAGCCAAATAAAATGCTCCACCCTGAGAACCGGATTGATTTCGAGCAAACATCGTCCGATTTATATTCAAATTTCCCCCGGAATATATAGCACCTCCATACGCCAAAGCATAATTATCACACAACTCCACATCTTTCAAAATGAGGTCTATTCCTTTCGAATAAATAGCGGCTCCGCTATTGAAGCCGGTCACATCGGCATATCCCCCGGTCAACTTCAAACCGTCAAGTTCCACAAAACAAGAATCGGCAACGGTCATTATATGATAGACATTATCCTCCGCACCCGATGCAATACGACCCGACTCATCGGTCACATCGTTCCGATTCAAATCTCCCGACAATTCCGTTTTCCCGACTACCGAAGAGAAACTCTCGTCATATCCGCCATGAATACGAACGCTCTTATACACGTTTACCGTCGCTTGCCGACCTGCATGCGACGACGTTTCCACCGGATAGAAAACACCTTCTGTCATAAAAATAGTATCGTGTTTCGAAGCGACATCGATAGCCTCCTGCAAATTATTGAACGGGGCGTTTTTCGAACCATCGGGAACAGCAGACGGAGTCGTGCTCACATACCACTTGCCCCGCTCCAAATTATCTTTAAATGTGCAAGTAATCAAAATAGGTAAATGATCGGAAGGCGTAATCCCTCTCCCGAAGTCTTCTGTAATCGTCTCGTAAGAAAGCACATTCACCCGATCGCAAAACACATAGTCTATGGGTTCCCCACCCGTAACGGCAGGATTCCACTGTGCAAACGTAGTACCCGGTCCAACCGGAGCCGTCTGCGTCACCTTGCGACTATCGTCTAAATAAGCATTGAATGTGTTATACATCGCTTTCTCCGCATAGTAGGCATTGAAGTCACCCACGATAATAGCGGGATAACCGTCTGCTATTTCCTGCATTTTCTGCACATTGATCCGTGCCCCTTCGGCACGTGCAAGCACGCCCTTATGGTCGAGGTGCGTGGAGAAATAGAAAAATACATCGCCGGTCGTCTTGTCCTGTAATTTCACCCACACGGTATTTCGGCGTACCGCCGTATCCCATGACAAATCCGGAGCCGCCGGGTTCGATGTCAAGAAATATTGACCCTTATCCAGCAAAGTAAACTTCCCGGCCTTGTATACGATTGTCGTATGCGTACCGCTCGTCTCGGAAATCGCTCCCCAAGAATGAGTCGCATAATCGTCGCCCAACAATTCCTCCAATTGAGGCAACATCTTGATGCTGTTCTCTTGTAAGCCCACCACATCGAAATCATGCTCCACAATATTTCTGACCACATATTCTTTCCGCACATTCCAATCTTTATCTCCCGTATCGGCCGCATTCTCTCCCCGGATATTATACGACCCCATTCTATACACAGGCGAAGCCGAAAGCCCGGCTATCATGCCAAAGAATACCACCGATAATAAAAATCTGCTTTTCATATTCAAAATAACTATCTGTTTATCCATATTTTTTGCGAGAACACTTTGCCTTCGGTCACTATCCTCACTATATACATACCTATTCCCGGAGCCGATATATGATTGCTGTTTTCGGTCAAAGAGATCAAACACCCCGAAACATTATACAACTCGACTCGATCAACCGCCTTACCCAGCAATATCGTCCGTCCCGATACAGACAAATCCAAAGACTTACCTTCTACCGTTTGAACGTCCGAAGCATTTTCATTATAATAATTATAAACCAATTCCACGGCCGGAATATCTATCCGATAATTTTGCCCCAACGTATTTATATCCATACCCAATGTAAAATGCGAGAGCACCAATGGATAATTCGCGATATCGAAAACATCGCTCAAAACATCGGGGAAAGCTATATCGCATATATTCTCTTTATTCGCTTCGGGAATCGGTAAATCGATTGCGACTGTCTTTTTCGACGGAAGTTTCAATGTGCAAGAAAACGTCTTAACCTTCGCTTCTCCCGGATTTATATGAATCCGTAATGTATCGGGCAGACTATACAGAGGAATATCCCCTACCAAAGAAATCGTTTTCGCCGAAGTACTGTTATATAAAAACGATATTTGTAACCCCTCTTTCTCGGAATTAGTTACCGACGTATTTTTAAACCCGGCCGAGGTTGTGAAAGAAACTTTCAACCAATCGGGAGTTCCGTCATTTATATTCAATACATGTTTTGAGGGCTCCTGCACTTTCACTTTCAGAGTATCCGACACCCCCGATATAGAGCCACATATCTCGGCCATTCCGTTTTGCAAGCCTTTCAAAACACCATTCTCCACAAAAGCTACATGCTCGTCCGAACTGCTCCACGAAAGCGCACTCGGATTAAGAGGCACTACCTCGCCGGTACTTTTCGTCATCGACACTTCCACCGGATACTCATAATGACAATCGCTCACAACCGAATCCAATCTGAAAACGATATTATTTATATCCTCTTTCACCACGACCTCCATTTCACAAGTATATCCGGCCGGTGTGCGAGCATAAATTTTACCCAAACCTATACCGTCGGCAACAAAAGTCTTACCATCAGCTTTTACATATCCTATCTGTTCGTCACAAGTAATCGTATAATTAGACATTTCCGTATTTATCAACAGTCCATAGGCATTATACCCGTAAACGGTCGGACTATATTCCTCTCCTTTGGATATGACATGCGGAGGTGTCGCAAAATCTATTCCCCCGACAAACGAAGATGCAGGCGCTGTGGAAACCACGAATACACCATCGCCGACCTTACGCTGCACACCTTTCGAACTGGGATAGTTCCTTACCCCCAACATACTGGTATACAATGTACTCGAACCTCCTCCATCTAAATTCAGTGCCTCATCGGCTCCGGCATATCGCATCAAGTCGGCCAATTCCCGGGTACGAACGCCTCGCGAAATTTCGGTACGACCATCGCAGACCAACATAATCAATTTCTTCTTATCCTTACTGTACCCGATTGAAGTACGGGGATGCCACTCTATGGCATCAGCTCTCTCCCCTTCCGTATTCAATACCTCCCCGTTTCCCAATATCTTGGGATTACCGGTAGTCAGATGTTCCACCATAACGGTCTCGCCATCAAACGACATAGGTAAATTCACCTCTACTTCGTCCCCGTCATTCAAACTTTGAATAAAAGGCCCTGCCAAGCCTTTTCCGCTAATTACGTACCCACCGTCGGGAATCGCCATATTGGTCCCTCTCGCCCATGCTCCTTTCACGGTCATCTTACAAGGCTTCCCGGGAACTAAGCGTTCTCCTGCTTTCGGCATCAATGCGACCTCATAATACATCGGGAAAGAACTACCTGTCACCTGCGTCACTTGCCCCGGCATTTTATCGGTATAGAGAATAATTTTATTATTTCCGGCGTTAACATTTACTCCCGATATCTCATACGAATCGGTAGCCGTAGTAATCGTCCCGGTAAAATCGACCGAAGCACTGCTAAGGTACGGTACTTTATCGGACGTAATTCCAAAATGACGGCATATCGCCGATGTAGATGTCCTATAAATTTCACCTTCGGCAACCGACGCATGATGCGGCCTACCGACAATACTGGTTTTTCCGTCGTTCGCAGTCCCCGACATCGCAAAAAAACCACCGTTGATTCCCGCAAAATAAAGACTTTCGCCCTCCACACTATGACTTTCCGCCATCTGTGTAACAGTTTGAGCACCGGCTAAATGATCCGTAGCGCACACTGTTCTTATATCCACATAAGGATCGGTAAGATCTACCGTCAAATAAAAAACCGTCAATGTCGTATCGGGCCCCGTCAATAACAATGATGTCTGCGTAGTCCCGGGACCTATTTTAGCATGAAACGTAGTATCTACCCGATAGTCCGTATTCCAAACTTTCCACGTAACGGAAGCATATGAATTGCATACCGTTAACCATAAAACCAGCCATAAATAAATTTTCAATTTCATAGTACGACATCAAACTTATTATTAAGAAAAAAGGTAATGAGAATGTGAAAATATGCTGCCGGAGTTCTTTCCGGCAGCATACCAGATGAAAAAACTACTTAATTGAGATGTTATTTAATCACTTTGAATGCCTGTCCGCCCACGGTCATAATATAAACACCCTTAGCCGCAGAAGACAAATCGATTACTTCATTGGCCGGTACAACTTTCACGACATTACCGCTCAAATTGTAAACCGTCACGTCGGTATCTGCCCCATTCACTTGGAATATACCGTTACCCAACGTGCTTACCGAAACCTTGCTAACATTCGTCAGGTCTGTAATACCCGATGTAGCATCATCGTCATAAGCTCCCACACAAGTAGTAGCAGCGCGTTTGTAACCGCGTTGATCGACGGTCAAATCGATATTCTCCGGCAAGCTCCATTCGGTTTTTAAAGCGTTCAGTTCATCGAGAGTCAAACTCGACATACGGGTAGCCGGAACCAGCGTTTGTGTATTTCCCCCATTATCACCGAAAGTAGTCTCTCCGAATACATCGGCATAGGTATATGTTTCCTTGTCGTTGCCACTCAGATACAAAAGTGATGTCGCTTGAATTTCGGGAGTTTGCGTACGATCCCTCGGAGTAGCCCAAGTGGTACAATACCATGCCGTACCCGAAATATTATAACCGCCACTGTTCCATGTACCCGGACGAGTCGCACCATTACGGCTCAATAATATAGCAGGATTAGAAGGTGCGGATTCGCCTAAAACAGCATTCACAATATAATTATTCGCCATATAATTGTATCCACCATAGCTCATTACCCCCAAACCGCGACCTACATCCTTTGTAGTATTGTTATTACCAGCAACCGTACGAGCTTCTTGTTCAGCGGTATAATCTTTATTAGCAATTGTATTGGAAATCATATACATCGTCGTTCCGGGATAGCCCATTATAACACCGAATCCTTCGGTATAGTTATCGGCCACCAAACTGTTCACCAAATAGAGGCGAACACGCTCGTCACTGCTACCCAAAAAGATCGCCGATCCGCGAAGTTTATTGGTATAAGCCGGTTTACCGTCTTCACCGCATTCAGATTCAGGATAATAGTCGGTCGTAAAATAATTATCGGTAAACTGACAGCGTTGAACCACGGCTTGCGTCAAATATTCATCTCCTGCATAAGTCGAGCTTGTAAACAATCCTAAGGCAGTACCCTTCTCACTAGAAAAGTTTTCTGAAAAGACACAATCAGAGACATTTGCATCAGAAGCAATAAGTGTCAAACCAGATGTTCCGATAAAGGCGGCTCCATTTTGAATAAAGTTACACCATTGCATATCCAAATCGGTATTGAACACCATCACCGCCCCTTTATAATTACTGGCGCTATCGTAGTTGCGGAAAGCGTGTTTGAATGTGAATCCTTTTACGGTAATATTCAATCTCGTTTTCGTATCCACCCCGTCTATTTCCTCACGTCTCTGCATATACCACAAGTGAGTACGGTTACCGGGAACAGCTGCTACATCGCTCTCGATAGCCCCTGAAATGACAGTTTCATAAGGAGAAGGATACGTAATATCTGTATTCGTACCCGTACTGGCAGGGTCAAAACCGCCCAAAAGAGTCACACTTCGATTAATAGCTAAATATTTGTCGAAATCGGGAGAGGACAATTTATACACTCCACCGGCAAAACAAAAGACATCGCCATCGGCAAAGTTTCCTTGTTCCATATTCTCGGCAAAATAGTCATAACTAATCGCTTGTTCCCACGACGAACCGTCCGTATCGTCAGAACCGTCAACTTTTATAAAATACGTCGTGGCAAACGCACTGGGTGCTGTCGCCAACATAAACCCTGCAACAAGCAGGCAAGAAGTCAATTTTCTTTTCATAACCACTTTTTTTAGATTAGATTATTGGTAAATATTTATTTTTAGTGAGGAGAACAGAGATAGTCACCTCCATTCTCCCCAAAATAGCTTAATAAGACAAGCCGTCTTCCCAACCCGGGTTTTGAGTCAAACTATGATTCAGTGAACGTTCGTCGGTCGGTATCGGCCACAGATAATCACGTTCCTCATTCCAAGTCCGTTTCACATCTTTGTGAGGCCACATATATCCTTCGGTGTCGTTGGTCAGGAAGAAATCCACACCCAATTTATATTTGGTCAATCCCAAACCCGACGGAGCCTGATCCTTGTAAATAGCTGTTTCCATTTTTCCGTCTCCGTTCAAGTCGTACTTACCTTCTCCGGGGAAATAGACCCCATGATACTCGTTGGTAAGCTGTTTACCCTCTTTCCAACGAATCATATCGAACAAACGGAAACCTTCGAGACAAAGCTCTACCGTACGTTCGCGGCGTATTTCCAAAATCACACCGGTCATCGCACTTTTCGTCACATTGGGATAACCGGTCACATCGGCCATCAAATAAGGATCTGGATTGGCATTCGCCTCGTCCATATCGATATGAGCATCTCCCATTCCTGCCCGATCACGTAACAGATTGACCGAAATATCCAAATCGTCCTGCGTCAACGTTCCCAATTCAGCCTTAGCTTCGGCATAGTTCAGATAAACTTCCGCCAAACGGAACAACGGGAAATACATCGGCGATTTGTTGGATTGGTCGTATTGCGGCTCCATCACATATTTGATGTATTGATAACCGGTCAACGTATATTTAGACAAGGTATTGATCATCTCCTTCGTCGTACCTTTCTGTACGTAACCGGGAGTCAGAATCGTCTGAGACAAACGGGGATCGCGACCGGTCACTTCGGCTACAAACTCATTCTTTTCATGCCCGGGTTTATCGGTGTAACGAGAACCGTCGGCCATCAAATAATGATCTACGAAACGTTTGGTGAACGATACCCGTTGATTACCCGTCATCGAATTGCACTGAGAATTATGCAAGACTGAAAGCTCCGTACTGTAACGACGTCCCAAGATGATTTCCTCGGCAGGAGCATCGAGCCGTGCGAACAAATCGCGATACGGAGTAGAACCTGTCTTATAAAGCGAGAATCCTCCTTTTTGAATCAATTCCAACGAAGCGGCAGCCGATTGTTTCAGCATTTCTTCCCAATCGCCCAAATTGTGATATTTACGGAACGTTCCTTCGAACAATGCAGCGCGGGATTTCAATGCCAAAGCCGTCCATTTGTTCACTTCATACGGAGTCTTCGTCTCGGGCAACATAGATATCGCTTGATCCAGATCTTCCATTACCTTTTGCATCACATATTTACGAGAATCACGGGGTTTATACAACAGTTCATTATCCTTCGACCCGATTACTTCGTCGTAATAAGGCACATCGCCGTAACGCTGTACTTTCGTGAAATAGAAGTAAGCGCGCATAAAATGGGAGAAACCATCGTAATGATTACGTGCGTTTACATCGTCACAATTTTTACACCATTGGAAATACGTATTTATGACACGTAAATCCTCCCAATCCCATGCTTTTTCGGTACCGGGAGTACGATTACCTAAAATCTCGTTATCCAAGATATTTTTGATGACATCGTCGGCACAGATGTCATTCAAATCATCGGCTCCGGGAAGCATACCATAATAGGAATTCGTCCACAGACGCAGCTCCTCTTCGCTCGAAAAATAATTTTCGGGAGCCATCGTATCCTCGGGGATCAAGTCCAAATCGGTACAACCCATCAAAGCAGCCCCGGTCAACGTACAGAATATATATAAATACTTTTTCATTGTCGTTCTGTTTTTAATCGTTAAAATGTAATGTCCACACCCACCGAGAAATTTCTCGAATAGTTATAAGCCATACCCGTGTTACCGTTTCCTCCGGCAGCTTCCGGATCGATATACTTGGTATATTTTTTCATCGGCGACCAGTACCAAAGGTTCTCACCGGTAAAATAGACACGCAGTTTGGTAAAAACCTTTTTCAAAACCGGCAATGTATAACCCACCGTCAAGTTTTTCAAACGGATATACGATGCATCCTGCAAATAACGGTCATTATTTACACCCAACTGACTATCGGCGAAAGTCTGATAACCGCGGAAACGAGGTAAATACCCACCGGGATTCTCTTCGGACCAGCATTGATCCATAAAGTTCTCGGGAATAAAGCTCGTGAATGCCCGAGCATAAGGTCCCCAGAAGCCGGTGGAGAGATGACTTGGATACCAATCTCTCTTACCTACCCCCTGGAAGAAGATACCTAAATCGAAACCATTCCAGTCGGCCCCTAAACGAAAACTATAATTATAACGAGGTGTCTCGTTACCGATAATCTCTCTATCACCTGGATCATATACTGTATCATCACCTTTATTGATCACATTATTATTGTCCAAATCACGGAATTTCAAATCGCCGGCACGATAATAAGGTTCCACTTTATCCGATAAAATACGGGCATTTACGAAATCTTGATTGATTTTCGATGTATATTCGGTAGCCTCCTCGTCCGAGGCAAACAACCCATCTATCCGATAGCCCCAAATTTCACCCAAAACCATACCTTCATAATAGTCGGTAAGCAATTTTTCAGGATTGTTATACTTCGTAATGACCGTTTTGTTATCGCCCAAAGAGGCAGACACCGTATAATTAAACCGTTTCCCCATCAAAGCGAACGAATCGTTCCAATTCAATGAAAGTTCCCAACCCTTAGTGCGCAAATCGGCACAATTTTCTTTGGGTTCCTTAGCACCGAAAACGCTCGGCAACACATACGACTTAGCCAACATACCCTCGGTATCCCGAATAAAATAATCGCCCGTAAAATTCAATCGGCTATTGAGGAACGACATATCCAAACCTATATTCCATGTAGCGATCGTCTCCCATGTAAGATAACTGGTCTTAGGATCGCTTGGATAAGCATATTGCAATTTGCTCGTCCCATCGAGCGTATAATTCAAAGTTCCACCTGTATTGATCTCCTCTAAATAAGCATACTCATCGACACCATGCTGATTGGCCAATTTACCATAAGAAAGACGTATTTTCGTATTATCCACTACGTCTCTAATAGGTTCCCAAAAATTCTCCTCGCTGATACGCCAACCGGCAGAAGCAGAAGGGACGAACACCCAACGGTGATCGCTACGGAAACGGGAAGTGCCATCGTAACGGGCACTCACTTCCAACAGATAACGGTTCTTATAATCGTAGTTCACCCGACCGAAAAAGCCACTGTTACGCCATTCCGAAATTGTCTGACTTCGGGTTATATCCCCTGTCGCATTGGCAAAACTCGACAAATTCTCACTCAACAGATTCAACTGTTCCAACCTCAGATAAGTATCTCGTGCACCTCGATATTGATAACCAGCCAATGCCGTAAAATTATGCGCCTTGTTCCATGTATGAGTATAAGTTCCATACACATTCAAATTGTGCTCGTTCGTCTCATAATGATTTTCCCGATAATAATCCTTGAAGTTACCGGTAACAATCGTTTTTTCCTCACCCTGCTTATTGGAATAGTGCAAATTATGGTTCCGAACTTTATTCAATCGCCCACGATACTTATAACTATAATCTACCGTCAATACCAAATCCTTGAAAATATCGATATCAAAACGATTTCCTATAATTATATACTTTTGATTGTTAGCATGGCGCGCGCGATTGTCCACCAAATAGGGAGGGGTTCCATTAATGGTAGTATTGGCATGTGTCTCGGCATAAATAGCCTTACCTTCGGGAGTCTTGGCAGGCCATGATGCCATCAAAGTTTTATCCACTTCCATCAACGTATTGTCTATGGTCGACAAACCGCTGTATTTATACGAAGAAGAGAAAAAGTTCATATTAGTCGAATAGCGTAACCACGGCTTGATTTTCACATCGAGTTTCGCTCTTGTAGAATAAGTGTCATAAGTATCTGGGTTGATATTGAAAATACCCTCCTCGCGATTATAACGACCGCTCACATAATATTTCACCTTATCGTTACCGCCTCTCACCGAAAGGTTATATTCCTGTTGGGGACGAGTTTTACGGAACAGATAGTTGTACCAGTCGAAGTTGGCATAATAGCGATACGAACCGTCGTCCTGCAAAACGATCCACGGACGATCGGGATGCTCAGTCTTGTCGTTGCGACGCTCATACAGCATTTGCATTTCCTCTTCGGTATAATTGGTAAAATTGGTCGCATATTGCGAATAATAGGCCTTATCGACCAAACTTACCTGATCGTAGCCCGTAGTCATATAATCGGTCGATGTCGTGTTTTGCGACCAACCGAAACGTCCGTTAAAACTTATACTGGCCTTTCCGGCAGCATCCGAGCCTGTCTTAGTGGTAATCAAAATCACACCTTTCGAAGCCGTCGCACCGTAAATAGAAGCTGCCGAAGCATCTTTCAAAATAGATACCGACTCGATATCGTTGGGATTGACCATATTCAACTCGGTCACTACTCCATCGACCATAATCAGTGGTGTGTTTGATGTCGATATAGACGATTCACCACGAATATTCAAATCATATCCACCGCTGGAACGACCGGAAGACATCTTCAAATTCATCGAAGGATCGGCTCCCTGCAACGCCATGGCAACGTTACTTACCGGACGAGCATTGATTTCTTTGGCACTGATGGTTCCCACAGCTCCGGTCAAATTGACTTTTTTCTGCGTACCATACCCCACTACAACCACTTCATTCAGTAATTGATTGGCTTCTTTTAATTTAACCAGAACAAAGTTTTTTCCATTTACAGGAATACTTTGTTTTTCATAACCGACATACGAAACCTCCAACGTTGCATTAGCAGGTATGTCTTTCATAGTAAAAGCACCGTCGGCATCGGTCGAACGACCGATAGAGGTACCCGAAACTTTAACAACAGCCCCGATAATCGGTTGGTCATATTCATCTAAGACCCTACCAGTCAACTGATTGCTGGCTCCCACGGACTGTGCGAACATCTGGAAACCAGACATAAAGGCGATAATCAAGAGTAAACAAGACCATCTCCTGTGCAGTGTGTTCGTTAGTAAATTCATAATTTTTTTGATTTATGGTTCTTATTAAGTTAGAAGTTTTTTATATATTATTATAAGAAGCAAGAAACTCACTCCTTTAACAAGCTATTTTTTAATCAATTACGAACGATTCTCCTTACAAAACAACATTAACACAACAGTTACGGCACAAGCGGATAGCAACAAAATAAAACCTCCGTCCCAACCGAAATGCTCGAAAATATATCCCATACCGATATTGGCAAACACGGCCGATCCCAGCAAATAGCCGAACAACCCCGTGAAACCGGCAGCCGTACCAGCCGCTTTTTTAGGAACCAAATCCAAAGCCGAGACTCCTATCAACATTACCGGACCGTAAATGAGAAATCCTATCGCAGCCATAGCTACATTGGTTACCATCGCCGAAGCACTATTCCAATAAATATAAACCGCCAGCATAACCAGCAACATATAAATAATAGTCACCGGACCACGACGGCCTTTAAAAACTTTATCGGAAAGCCAACCACAAAGTATAGTTCCGAAAATACCGGCTATTTCGAACGCAAAATACGACCAACTGCTATTCGCCAAATCCATGTGTTTCACCTGTTCGAGATACATCGGCGCCCAATCTAACACACCATAACGTACAAAATAGATAAACGCATTGGCAAAAGCGATAATCCACAAAAGCTTATTATTGAAAACATGCCCGAACAGAATTTCTTTGGTAGAGAGTTCCTTTTCCTGTTCGGCGGAATATGCCTGAGTACACTCTTCCGGCTTATACAGTTCGATAGGCGGTAATCCACAGGATTGAGGCGTATCACGCACCAGTAAATAGGCAATTACAGCAATGACTACGGCAACCATAGCCGGGAAATAGAAAGCTCCGCCCCAGACTCCGAAAATGGTAATACCGAAAACCGCCAAAGGAGCCATAAGAGCTCCACCGACATTATGAGCGATATTCCATATAGACATCTTTACGCCTCGTTCCCGGACAGAAAACCAGTGAACCATCACCCGGCCACACGGAGGCCAACCCATACCTTGCACCCAACCATTTACAAATAAGATGCAGAACATAAGCATGATAGAAAGCGAACTGACCGTCCACGGGATAAGACCCATAACAGTCATAATCACTGCCGAAGCTATCAATCCCAAAGGTATGAACACACGAGCATTGCTATGGTCGGAAACTGTACCCATCACGAACTTACTGATACCATAAGCTATCGAAACGGCAGACAAAGCCCAACCTAAATCGGCCTTATCGAAGCCCATCTGTTCGAGTGCAGGCATGGCAATCGAAAAATTTTTACGTACCAGATAATAACCTGCATACCCGATAAATATACCGAGAAAGACCTGTAATCTTAACTTCTTATACTCCTTGTCCACCCGTTCTTTGGGAAGCGGATCGATAACCGGAGCCGGTTGGAATAACTTCAACATACACTATCCTCTCTCTAAAAAATCAGGCTAAAATATAATTTTTTGCCAGATTGGTAAAATTTTTAACTTGTTCCGTTTCCCAATTTTTATCTTTTCCCATTTCACGAGCCATAATAGCCGCTACACGAGGAGCCATTTCCATAGCAGCCCGAGCATCCATAAAGAGCGCCCGAACACGTCGTGCCAATACATCTTCCACCGTTTGAGCCATCTCCTCCCGCACAGCCCAAATAACATGAGCTACCCGGAAAGTATATCCGATATGAAGCAACTCGCCCAACGAGGCATCGTTTTCTATCAATGCTGCGATTTGGTCGGCATCGCTACCGTACACGTAATCCCAAACCGAACGGTCCACTTCTTCCCGGTAACCATGTAATTGCATTTTACGAGTCACACAGGCTCTCGGTTCCAAACCGATCAAAGCAGCTACTTTATTCACCGCTTCTTCGGCCATTTGACGATAAGTGGTCCATTTCCCTCCGGTTATCGTAAGCATTCCCGAATCGGAAACATATATTTTATGATTCCGTGAAATTTCTTTGGTCTTTTTGGAATCGCTATGCGTAGGAGCAGCCAACGGACGCAATCCGGCGAACACAGACAATACATCGCTGCGTTTCAGTTTACGAGTCAGATACTGTCCCGCCTGATCGAGAATAAAATCTATCTCCTCGTCCAGAGGCTTCGGTTCTAATGAATTTTCATTCAATGGCGTATCGGTAGTTCCCAATACAGCCTTTCCATGCCACGGTACACCAAACAATACTCGTCCGTCCCTTGTCTTCGGTATCATCAAAGCCGAATTTCCTCCCAAGAAAGCGGCATCGACTACAATATGCACTCCCTGACTGGGACGTACTTTCTTGCGACTCTCCGGCTTATCCATTTGCATGATATCGTCCACATAAACACCGGTAGCGTTCACTACCCCTTTTACATTTACTTCATACGTTCCGCCTTCGAGAGTATCTTCCAAAACCGCCCCGCAAATCTTCCCGGAATCATTCTTAATCAAAGACGTTACTTTCATATAATTGATGCATATCGCACCGTGGTCATGAGCACTCTGCATCAATGTAATCGCCATTCTCGAATCGTCGAATTGCCCGTCGTGGTAAACCACGCCTCCACGCAAATGATCGTGCAGCAGTCCCGGCAACTCCTTCAAGGTCTGTTTCTTGGACAAAGGCAAAGACCTCCCCAAGCCCAATCGCCCGGCCAACAAATCGTAACAACACAACCCGATGGTATAAAAAGGACGTTCCCACCAACGATAGTTGCCGATAATGAAACGCATATCCTTTACCAAATGGGGGGCATTGCGCCATAAGCGACCACGCTCATGCAACGCTTCCACAACCATAGATACATCGCCTTGTTGCAAATAGCGAACCCCTCCATGTACCAGCTTCGTGCTTCGACTCGAAGTCGCTTTTGCAAAATCATGTTGTTCTACCAATAGGACACGGTATCCCCGGCTCGAAGCATCCACCGCCACGCCCAAGCCCGTAGCACCGCCACCTATTATCAATAAATCCCATGGTCTCTTTTCTTCGGCCATCTGTCTTATCAAGCCTTCACGTTTCATTTTCTTATCTTTCGATTTTTGATTTCTTATTAAATCTTGCGATTACTTTCTTTTTATGTGACAAAGAAAATAAAAAAGCAAGTATAAACCAAGAAAAAATGTAAAAATTTTTCGTTTCGTTTTCTTTTCAATAATATTTCATTTCGTTTTCAAAATAAACTCTCAATATTATTTGTGCATTATTCAAATAAATTTTACATTTGTATGGAACAAATATTATAATATTATTATGCTTAGTATAGCCGAAAGACACAAACACATTCTTGACAAGCTCAATGCGCAAGGGTTCGTGAAAGTTTTAGATATCGCCCGCGAATTGGACGTGACACCTGTAACGATACGAAAAGACTTGAAATTACTGGAAGAAAAGAAATTGCTATTTCGTACACATGGAAGCGCCAGTCCGGTAAACCCTCACACGGCAGATATCAATATACATATTAAAGAGCGAATAAACAGCGATGCCAAACGGCGTATCGCCCATACAGCCATTCGTCTGCTCGATCCGAACGACTCGATTATCGTCGCCTCGGGAAGCACAGTGTATGCATTCGCCGAAGAAATTACAGACGATCTAAACCTGACAGTCGTCACGGCTTCGCTCAATGTCTCTACTTTGCTCAACCGTTTCGAGCACATTCATGTGATACAGCTCGGCGGAACATTGCGTAAAAGTTCTTTCTCGGTCATCGGCGATTTAGCCGCACAGGCATTCGACAATCTTACTTGTTCCAAACTATTTATGGGAGTAGACGGTATAGACCTCGATTTCGGGCTGACGACCTCGAACATAGACGAAGCCCGGCTCAACCAACGTATGATCGCAGCCTCACTACGAACGATCGTCCTTGCCGACTCTTCCAAATTCGGGAAAAGAGGATTCGGGAAAATCTGCACACTCGACCAAGTCGATGTCATCATCACCGACTCGGGTATTTCGCCATCGGTAGCGAAAAGCATAGAGGAAGCAGGAATAGAACTAATCATTGCATAAACCTCAAATCGAAAGGAAACAAAAGGGGCGGGAATGTTATTCCCGCCCCTTTTGTTTATCTCCGAATCTTAAATTCCATATTAACAAAGAAAAGACCTGCTTCACACGACGCAAGCAGGCCTTTCACCAACGATAAGTGTCGCCAACTCAAAAGCTATTTCACTACCACTTTCCCCTTAACTAAACTACTTCCTTCGATACGTATCATATAAACTCCCGATTCGAGCTCAAATTCCTCACTTTCCCCATAGGCTTTGCGGCTCGCTCTCTGACGCCCGAGCGTATCGTAAATACCTATACTTTCGCCACCTTGCAAATTAACGATTCGCAATTGTCGTTTTCCCGGAGAATAGAATGTAGGCTGCTGCATTTCATCGGAAAGAGTTTTAAAGGATAGAGAGAAACGTCCCGTTTCCATCGCTCGATCATCTACCGTAAAACTATACGGCGCATGTTTCAAGTCCACTTTCCGCCCCGTCGATCTATCGGTAAGAACCACAGCATCATAACGATCATATTCCGAATCTTCGGTCAACGATATTTCATAAATTCCCGATTCGCCGGTATAGATACCCACCGGAGTTTCCCCTTCGATATCGGCAGTTTGAGTATGAGCAAATCGGACTCCCTTTTCATTGTAGACATAAATCTGCGGAATCCTCGGGTCGAAACTCATCATTTTCAACGCATCGTTTCCCATGTCGAAATTCATGGGTTCTCCGTACACATTATCGGCAATAACCGATACATAGTCGCAACCCGCCGATAAATTACTCCCCGAAATTTTCAACTGTACACCGTGAGGAGCCGGCAACGTATTCAACGGGATAACAGGCTTGGCAAACAGAAGTTCCTCCGATTCCTTCACCGTAGCAGTCTGCGTGAATACCGCCGAGAAAGGAGCAATCGTGTTTCCTTCCCACGAATTTATCGAAACAAAACGGCTGGCCTCCGGGTCATAAGTATAGAGTATATGGTCGATACTCATTCTTTCGGTAGTATAAGAGCACAAATAAGGCACACCGAAAAGATTCCAACCCATATTCTCTTTATACGTAAAATGAGGACGGCCACCGACCAAAGTCTTCAAATTATGCTGTTTCAACAAAATGCTTTTCCCTTCTTCTGCCGATTCTTCATAAACAGGCAATGCCGATGAAGATTTCGAGAAACGCACAGTCACCGCATCCGAAGCAGAAGGAGTCGCCATGAGATAACCGACATTCGCGCCCATCTGGTTATTTTCAAACGCCCAATATTTACTATTCTGAGGAGCAACTACGCTATACAAATCTTCGGCTCGCTTAGCCCCGTCATACTCATATAAATATAAACGGTTCTTGTCGTCCCCCGATTCATCTCCGGCCTGTATAGCCTCTACCGGTAAACCGTCTATCGTAACACCGTTCAACATCGTACCGTTCCCGACTTCAAGAGAGAATGGCAGACTCACCATATCCCAAGAAGCTGTCGTATCATTAATAAGCGGTTTCAAATCACGCTCTATGGCCAGATTATAAAGCGATACAGCATGCTCTCCTGTCCGCAAACCCGCAGCATGGTGAAGCAACAAATAGGACGGTGCGAAATCTTTCGTAAGGGCATCGGTCAGCCGCACTTCACTTTCCTTGCCGACATAGACGACGCTTCCCGCATGAGGATAATAATTATCGCTCACGTTGACAACCTTCTGCGGAGTCGTATTCCAAGTTTCGAAACAACCGTAATCCGGGCGAATTACTTCACCTTCCCCATGAAACTTATCGGTAAACAACCGCACATTACCCAGCACATCGCAATCGGTAGACAGATCGATAATATCGGTATATTCCTTACCATTCCTGATCTTAGGCACTGTATATCCACCGATAGTCGTCACCGGATTTCCTTCATGGTCTACACCTGTTTCCTGTAAAGCTCCTATTCCAAACAAGACTGCATCTTTCTGGTCGGATAGCTGATAACGCAAATGTGTATCATCGGTAATATAATCCCCGACATAAAGCGGACTATAAGCATTCCCCGACACCGAGGTCACCTCTCCGTTTATCGTATTGATTATCTTTCCCGTACCGCCGATTTGTGCTCCCTCGCCGGGGGCTGTCACATGAATGGCTGCCGCATGCTCGTCCAATGCGACAGCGACGCTGCCTTCTTTCACCGTATTGTCATGTACCAAAACATTGTAGAGCAACCCGTCCGTTTTCACCACAGCACCGTCGGGGTTCACATTATTATATATGACACTATTGACGATGGCGAACGAGTCGGCGACGATCACCGCCGGGCTGTTTTTGCTTCCCGTAATATGAAAGCCATTCAGTTCCACCCAATTCTCCACAATCGTCCCGGCGGCACGGTCATTGTCCGAACGCACGACAGGAACCCCTTCCGCCTCTACCGAAAGGATACTTTCCGGTGCATTCTTTTCCAACAAACCGGGACGTTGAGTCAGCTTCGTTTCGTTGGTTCCCCGGAATCCGCCATAAACTTTCACATTTGCCATCCACTGTAAAGTCGTAGGCAAAACGTAGTCTCCGCCGGCTACCCACACCGTACCATAAGTTCCGCTCTCTTCCGGGTCTCCCGAATAGTACGCCGAATAAATGGCTTCCTGTAAATCGCCCATAGCATCGTCCCAACTGGAACCCAATCCGAATCCGTTAGGCTTCACATATAAATTAGGATAGAACAACCGTTGGTACTCATAAGCACCTATATCTATGCTGTTACCGGCTATACGACGATTGCCTCCGGCATCCACGAACATAACTCTCGCCAGCGAATCGCCGGGAGCCACAGGCTCTTCCACCGAACCGAACGGATAATACGCAAATAAATCGGTGTACCATTTATCGTTTTCCGCTTTATTATATGAGTCGCCCGTCATGTATCGATACCCCGTATTGATCAGTTTACGCCCCGGACGTATGTTATACTTTTTATCCAACGGAGTCGCTTCATCGGGAGCTTCGAAACGGGGACCGTACGACATATCCTCATTGTCGGAACTTAATGTTTTATTGATATTGGCAGCCTTATCGCCCAATACGACACCTGCGGAACTATTCCAATAAACATATTCGGCATTCGGCTGCTCTGCCGTCGCATCGTCCACCTGAACGGCATTGCTGTACAGGGTCGCATTCTGCACATCTATCTGGTTGTTCAAATCTCCGACAGTAGGAACAGCCGAAGTATAATTCCTCCAAAATATATTGTTATAGATCTGCAAAGGTTCGGCGACAAGCGCTCCACGTGCGTACAATCCGCCTTTGGAGTTATCGGCTATCGTGTTGCTGACAATGTTGCCCGTCCCGTTCAAAGCAAGCCCCCAAGCCTTGTTGGAATGAAGCACGGTATTATATATATTGCCTTTATTCAGATACACAGCCGCACCTTTTTCTCCGGCAGCCGTATTATCGACAAACACGCTGTTCCGAATCGTCGTACTGCCATTGGCTGCATACACGGCCGCACCGGTCGAACCCTCGCCTGTCGCATCGGCCGCATTTCCACCGACAAAAGTAAAGCCCTCTATGTTTACAGGAGCCAACGCCCCGTTTTCCCCGGCCGTATCCATCGACTCGTCTATATAAACGAGGTGTTTCGAATCGTTTCGATTTCCTCTGATATAAGTCGGGTACAATATAGGATCACGCAAATTATCCATAGCGACATCGGTCCCCGTGATGTTGTTGGGATATCCGCCCCTCAATGTCAAACTCTTGGTCGAGTATTCCAGATTTCCCACATCGGGTTTCTCCAAAACGAACGAATAACCGCTTGTCCCGTCTTGCAGGAACGGCACATAGTCGCCCGAAGCAATCTTGATATATTTATCTTTTTTATTGGGGCTGAGCAACAGTACCTGAATAGCCTGATGAATGTTAGACGTAGCCCTTTCCCACGTTTCTCCGTTGTTTTCTTTATCCGAAACTGCTTCGGAACTCTTCACATACAGTATATTACCGCCGAAAGGAGTCAACGATACCGTTTCATATTCATAAGCCCCTATATCGATCGTCCCCTCTTTCCACTCTTTCACATCGATCATATCTACACCGTCTTTCTTAATAATGTGATATGTATCAGGTTCTTTGGTAATACGCCATTTATTGTTCAGCGTATCCGGCACATTCTCGCGTCCCGACACTTCCTGCACGGCATAATATCCTTTGCCGGAACCATCGAGTACGACAGGTTCCGTTGTAATTGTCGTACTCTTCACCGAGCCGTCGGGATTCATTTCGATAACCGTATTCAGTCGACGTGTACCACCATTCGTACCCCGGTTAACCAGCGTCGAGAGCGAAGGCAGAGAGAAATCGGCAGAAGCGAAATAGTTTCCCGCTCCGGCATAATCGCTGGGAAATCCGAACCGAGGCCCCATAACCGCTTCATTAGCTCGATCCAGAAAGACCTCGAAATTTCCTGCATCTTCATCGACATCGGCTGCCGAAGTAATAATTTCCCAATGATCTGCATTGATACGTTCGGCATCGTCATTCCCCCAGATAACCGTATTGGTAAGATTATTACCGGCTGTCGAAGCCGAATAAACGGTACTACCCGATGTTACATCGCCCGACACATTCTCGGCATAGGCATTACGCACGATCGTATTATTGATTAACTGCGATATCGAACCGGATTCGGCATAATAGGCCGAGCCCGTCGATGCCGTATTGTTGTAAATCACCGTATTGACGATGAGCGACTTCCCGCCTTCCCGCAGATAGACCGCACCTCCCGATTTACCGGGAGCCTCGTTCCCGCCCAATATAGAACCATAGATCTCTATATCGCTGGCATACACAGCTCCTCCCCCGAAATCGGCCGTATTGAGCAACAATTGGCAATTGCGCAAAGCAATCGGAGCCAAAGCACATAAAGCCCCGCCTCCATGATCGGTACACGACGAGTTACCTTTTACCATCTTTATTCCATCGAGTACAACCCTGCGAGTAGCCTCCGAGTCTTCATAATAAGCCACATGCGAATTACCGGAACCGCCGCCTATATCGCCCGAAAGAATCGTTTCATTGGCGTACTCGAAATCTTCGAGCAAACCGTTCCCGTTCCAATCTTGACGAGGTCGCTCGCTCAAAAATGCCTCCCCTTCGTAATACTGGTCCGATGAAGGCATAGCCTGAGTTTCTTCTTCCGTAACGATATTAATATCCAACTCCGAAACCGTATTCCCCGACTGATTCTTATTGTCTATCGTTATATCGCTAATTTCCACGGTATATGCAGCTTCTCCGCCGAAATAAGGATGAACAGAGACGAGCGAAAGCATATCGCCATCGGACAATGTATTTTCCTCATCACTAATCTCTACGGAGGAAGCGCCGTTATATACCAATCCGGTCTTTAAATCCACCGTCAGGTTGTACTCTCCATTACTAACTCTTCCATTTATAAGCAAAGACTTTCTTACACCGGCTGTCGAATATAACTGTATACGCAACCTGCCGTCCTCGTTCCCTTTACTCAAATCGGTAATATGTATCGTTGCATGCAAATACCGATTACTCGGGTTTGTTCTTTCGTATTTCACTGCCTGTGGAAAACGGAAATAAGCACCTAATGATGGATTAAAATAATTATACCACCATAAAACACGTTCCCTCTTGTTTGTTAATACGACACCGTCGTTCCCCGAAACTGTAATAGATGCCCAATTAGAACTTGGACAATAATGCATACCGTATGCTCCTGCCGAATTTCCGGCAGCATAATAATCGGAGACATTGGAAGAATATGTATTCGATTTTTCCGCTTGCGAAAGATTATTCAAACTCACCGAGGCATCATAAGGAACACCCGTAGAAGTCTGATGAAGAATATCGGTATCGAGAATTTCCGTCGATACCGTTGTGGAATTCTTGCGATTATCGATCGTAGCGCTATACAACTTCACACCGGCCGGTAATCCCGAGACGCGAACAGCCTCGATGACCGGAGCCGTCGCCCAATCGGTATTTCCGATAGCCAGATAGCGCAAATCGTAAATATACTCGGTAGTGCTGTCGGTAGCGATGACCGGCAATTCCAGCTCATGAGGGAGTTGGAAGCCATTGACCGTCACAACAGGAGATGACGGTGACTTCTCATCGGTCGTGAAATGCAAGAACCACGAAGAGGGTTCGTCCTCCAATGCCTTTACCTCTGGATAAAAGGTAATCTCTCCAGCGCCGCCCAATGTATAGGAATAGTCTTCTTTGTTCCATACACCAGTGGCATCGACACGCTTCGAGGGTTCCACTTTAAACGATTCTATCCAACTCTCGTAATAAGGCAAGTTACTGCCCCGGAATCCTCCGTATATCGATGAATATCTGTTAAGAATAAAAGAAGTTCCCCAATTATCCTCTTTCACCGAAGTTTTCGGGTTATACGTTCCCTTCGAGACCCATATCTCGCACCGGCGAGTATCCTTATTCGGATCGTGTTCGAAATTGGCCTCATTCCCGAAATAATCGAGAGCTTGCTGTATATCGCCCAAAGCGTTTCGCCAACTGCGGCCGTTTGCCAACCCCTGTGCCGTTTGCGACACATACAACCGGTAGATTCCGTCTGCCCCCTTTTCGGCTTCGGTATCTCCCGCAGGGTCGATAACAAATATCCCGTCATAAGCAAAAGCTCCTATCTCGAAATAATCCCTCAAAGAAGAATCCTCTTTATAAAAACGATTCGTTCCGAGCAAATCGAGTCGAGAAACATGCAATGCCTCCATGAGCGGAGAGCCCGGCTGCTCGGCTCCGATACCGGCACGAATCAACGCCGATACACGTTTCAAAGTAAAATCGAGGTTATCGGGGTCGGTAAAACCGGGAGCATTCAAGCCCACTATGGTCGATGTATTCTCATTCGTACTCGTCAACGCCATGTTTCCGAAACCCACGACTTTGATACCTTCGACCGCACAATGATTAAAAATATAGTTTTGATACCGCACGCCCGTAAAGGTCGTATCGACCTGCTGGGACATGTTTCCGTATATATTTTTTCCGTTACCGGAATCGTTCATCCAGAATACAGAATTGATGATAATCGGCTTCACGCCTATCGATATACCACCACCAGAGCCATTGTTCACAGTCGTGTTATCGACCACCGTACAATTTACGACCATCGAAGAGTCGTCGGCATAAATACCTCCGCCATTGGCTCCCACGTTATTATAAACTATCGAACCGGTAATCCGGCCGCCCGGAGCTAAGTAAACTCCTCCACCCTTATCGGAAGCGGCACAATTGAAAACGGCACAATTTTGCAACAATCCGTTCGACGTAACCTTAACGCCGCCACCCGACTGCCACTCGTCGTCAGACGGGTGATTGGCATTTCCATAAACGATATAAACACCGTTGAGCAAAGCTATTTCGGGGTTAGGATCGTCGTAATAAGCTGCACCCTCGGCAGGCATCGTGGCATTGTCTTTATGCTGCTTCATACCGAACGTTACGACACGATAGGCGCTTTCTTCTGTCGAACTGCCGATCATACCGTTGAAAAAAGTCCTGTTCAAACGCATATTACGTCCGTCCACAGTCTCGTCGTCAGAGATTCCCGCAAACCCTCCATACACCTCTATCCCTGCCGGAATAATAAACGAAGCGGTACGAGGCTGATCGGGAAGAACGACATCGGTAGGATAATAAGTGCCTTTCGCAATCCTCACTTGAATGCGAGTAATATCTCTATATCGACCCGATGCGTACGTCTCCTTATTGTGAATAATATAACCTGCCCAGTTGAGAGCTTTTTGTAATTTCGCTTCGCAAGCGGCATTCGCCCACGACGAACCGTCTACCGTACCGTTAGCCGCCTTCGTCACATAAATAACTCCCACCTGTTCTCCGTCGATAGTCTTGATAGCGGGCATAATCGGCTCGCTTTGGTCTATTTCGTATGCCCCTATATCGATAGAACAGTCTTTGAAACGGTCGGTATAGTCCATATCGGTCTCGGGTAATGTAATCCCTTCGGGACTATTATTCCCGGCATTGATACAGGGTGAAGTGCCCTGTAAACGATAGTCGTTATTTTCTTTATTTCCCGACGAACGATCCACGAATTGCGGAACTTGATTGATAATGTTGTCTTGCGTCAAGTTAGCGCCAGAGACTCCCGATATAGAACCCGAGGGATAACAACAATGCGAAGTTCTCAACACTACATTGCTATGAGCCTGCACCTGAGACGAGCCCGAATTATTATAAATAATGGTATTGTAAATATTGGCCGCACCATCGGCAAACCAATAACCGCAATAAATGGCTGCACCGCTACCGGAGTTGTCGGCAATCGTATTGTTATAAAAATCGGCTACTTCGATATAAACGGCCTGACCGTTGGAATTACCGCCAGATACGGAATTACCGGCAAATACGCAATTGTACAACGTACCGTAACGCATGTAAACACCCCCGCCGTATTGTTCTCCGTAATCGCTCCCCAATGCAGGCATATCGTTATTGAAAAACGAACAATTGGAAAATGTTCCGTCGTTACAAAATGCACCTCCGCCGCGACTACGGGATGCTACATTATAATTGTTTCGGATAATACAGTTTTCGAGCCGTCCATTTTTCCGCAAGGCTACCCCTGCACCGCCATCTTTTCCGTGACGTATTCGAGTTCGACCGTTTTGTATTATAAATCCGTCCCATATAGTCTCGATAACAAATGGATTCAACGCCACATTATTAGTCTCGGTCGAAGCCTGTCCCTGCGAACCCGCTTCCAAACGACCTCCGTCCTCATAATACGGGAAGGGTTGGGTAAGTACCCTACGAACTTTATTCGCATTGTCGTACCGACTGTTCAATTCATAGAACTGACTCGTCGATCCACCGGCATCCATATCGAAATAAGGAGCATACCCATCAAGCGAAGTAACAGCATTCGCCTCGGCGGTAGTCATCGTCTGTATAATCGTATTGTAGATGCGGGGATTACGCTCGTCCTTCCCCGGTGTTCCTATCTCGGGAAATCCGCCGTACACCTGTACGGCATCCCGCATAAAGAATCCCCGCCGACTCGTATATTCCCCTTTGGCTACCCACACTTCGACCAAAGCCGTCGTATCGACACCAACAGGTATTTGTACCGATGCGCTACGACCGTTCGTTTGATTGTATGTATAATCTGTATAATTCAATGTCTCATAAGCGATCCGACCGCTTCCGTCCTTTTTCAACGATGTCTTGTATGCCTCGTTGACAGCATACTGCAAACCGGTAATATAGTCGGTAGCATCGCGGCTGTCGTATTCGATTTGATCATAAGGCAGACCGTCGTCGAATCCATACCACGCATTTCCATTGATAGCGTTCGCCCACGAAGAACCGTCTCCCGTACCAAAATAAGAGGTTTGAGGAGAAGAGGCCGTACCGGTAGGCCCGCTACGCACGTAAAGAACCGAACCGACAGGATTCAGACAAGTAGCCTCATAAGCTCCTATATCGGGGGCTCCACCCACAGCGAAATTATGCCCCGTAATATCGGCATCAAGAACCAAATCCGGATCACCAACTATACTTTCGTCACCGGCAATCACCAACGGAGATTTACAAGTAGGTTCGAATCGAGCCGGACCTCCCAATGGCGTATCGTATCCGCTCGATATAGCCCCCACATTCCGAGTAGAATTGACGAACGACGGGTACATAGGATCACCCTGAACGATGCTCAACTGCATGTTTTCACTCCATAGATTCCACTCCTCTGGTGCATATTGGATAGCATTGTTACGAATATCGAGCATAGTGGCCGACCCCGTAATTTGTACATCTTCGGGAGCGATAATCCCGGTCGAAGTATTTCCCCACAAAACCGAGTTATAAAGTCTCAGTTGCCCATCCACCGCACAAATGCCCGGGGCATTGTTATGTATAATCGTACAGTGATTGAGACGAGCATCGTTTGTAAGAGTTATTGCCGAATAAAAGGATTCGCTCGACAATCCCGTATTGGTATTATTATTCACCACCGTATTGGTCATTACCAATTTTTTCGTCGTACCCAACATAACGATTCCGGCTCCGTTCGTTGCGACATTATTCTCGATCATGCAATTGCGGATATGCAATGTGCCATATTCGTGCAACACACCACCCCCGGTCTTGATAGCAGAAGAACCGGTCGATGCATCTCCGTTGACGATATGAAATCCGTCGAGAATGGCTTCTCCGTCGTCAGACATAGTCACCACATGATAAAGGTTCCCTCCGGCCAACGTACCGTCGAACACCGTACGGAAATCCACCGGATTACGTATCGGTTCGGCGACATCGCTCCCTGTCGGGACAAACGTCTGTCCGGGAACCGTAGAGCCTTCCGTACCTTCCAATTTGGAATTGAAACCGCCATACAAGGAAACGCCTCCTCGCAAAACGACCGACGAAGTGCGACGGTCACTACCGATGGCTTTCCATACCGGATTTATCGTCCCCTCCTTCACCCATATCTCACGAGGGCAACCGGGATATTCGGTATCCGGGAGTCCCGCCAAATATTCGATAGCCGAGTTCCCCGATATAATCGGAGATTCCCAAGACTCGCCCGAAAGGTCCGTATTGACCGACGGGTCGACAAAAATAACCAGTTTCTTTACACCGTTATCCTCTATGACACTATACTGCAAAGACGGACGATCGGAAGCGAAAGCACCTAAGACACGAGGCTCGACGAACGCTTTGCTAAGAATATCGGTCATCGCGACATAAAACTGTGTTTTCACCGGAGCATATCTGACATACGGAGCCTCGGATTGGCTGCCTCCTTTTCTTTGTAGGGCAGAAAATTCGGACGGAACCCAACGCTGTACGTCATAAATAGTTCGCAACGCATTGTCGAGCGTTTGAGTGCCCTCGACATCGGCAGCTGTCGTCTGGTACACGCCGGCCTCATTGTTGATAACGTCGACATTGCCGACTCTTACATTGGTAAAATCAGGGAACCTGAAATCATAAGCGATAGAAGAACGTCCTTTTGAATTTTGATCGGACAAGGCATACGTTTTTTGAGTTACGGTATTCACGCCCCAAATCGTATTGGAAAGATTTTGCAGCGCCGTATTATAAACCTGTATCGAAGCCGGCACATTCGATTCGGCCGTCTTTCCGTTTTTCCCGTAAAATTGCCGAGTATGTTCGAGGGTCGCATTTCCCCAAAGAACCGAATTATAGACTATGCCATATCCATCGACGATCATACCGCCCGAATTTCCTTCTTGGTCGGAAGCCACCGCCGAACAATAGTTCTTAACCACCGTAGAGGAAGAAAGCCCTCCCAACTTATCGAAATAGACCGCTCCCGCATCGGACGAAGAGGTATTGTTGGAAACGAGCGTGTTCACCAAGACGCCCCGGTACATATCGCCTAACGATTCTTCGTATGCAGGATTGTTATACTCCGCCTCATCGACATACACACCGCCGCCCACGCGAGCCGTATTGTTGGTTATCACCGTTCTGAAAACAGTTCCGTTCCCCAATATGTACACGCCGCCGCCCAATCCGTTGCGCACCTGCACTCCGGGCGAAGCATTGCGAAAGACCATGCTGTTCACCAACATTCCGCCGTTATTCATCATCACCCCGCCACCGCGGGTCAAGGCAAAGTTTTGATAAACGATACAATTCGACACGACTCCGTTCTCGGTCAAATAAATTCCACCGCCCATACGGGTCGATTCTCCGCGCTCGCCATAGTCGGCGCAACCGCCCGTAACCACGACACCGTCGAGAGTCGTCTCCACGGGAAGCGGCTTTGCCGTAACGGCTTCGTACTTCGTGGTTCTTTCGTTAAATCCCTCGGAAGCGAACCATACCACATGGTAGGAGTTGCGCCCGTAATATTGCTCCCATTTCTTCTCTCCGGCATTCCAACGCCAACCTTTCTGCGAATCGTCGTTCCGGTCGACATCTCCGCTGAATATCGTACGATTGGCAAACGCCCATTGAACATCGAGATGGTCCGGGTCGCGGGGACGAGTCGTGCTGTTGTTTATCCCTTCGTCGCCGGTTTGTCCCCGGAATCCTCCGTAAACCGAGATACCGCTACGCATAATGAAAGAACGATGCCTTTCCGTACGACCCCTTATACCCGACTCATCGGTAAATGCCGCCGTAGGGTAATACGTTCCACCGGCAACCCACACCTCTCCCACTACATTCCGGGCATATAGTTGATCGATCGCCATCTGCACGTCCTGTACAGCCAAACGCCATGTACTTCCGTCCCGGACTTCTCCGTCGGCAAGAGGCGGTTCGTCGGGCGAAAGCTGACGAACATACAATATATTTCTGCCCGAAACCGGCTGATATTGATAAGCTCCTATATCCAGCGTCTTACTGACTATCCTCGGCTTCCCGGCAATGTCGTAAGAAACATCGGTCCCGTAATACGTGTTCAACGTCGTCATCCAAGAACCCTCGGCTTTCGACAGGAGCACAGAATTTTGACGCAACAAAAACGAAACGCCCAAATCGGCATACACAGGCTCCAATATAGCCCCTATCTGAGTCGTAGGATTGATAAAATTGGGCACAGAACCCGTATGGTCATTATAAGGCAACAACGAAATATTATCGTTGCCTTTCGTTTCGTCCCAATCGACGATCGCACAATTCGAGACACGGTCGACAAGAGCATCGAATCCCTTCAATCCCGCATGGTTCAACGGGTTGATACTCCATATAACCGAGTTGGATACGCTGATCGAAGAACCCGCCACATCGGTATCGGCCGGACGACCTATACCATACAACTGGTTGTTGACAATCGTATTATTGACAATCGAGGTCTCATCGTATACACAAATACCGCCCCCGTTATTATTGTAAACGACATTGTCGAAAACGACTCCTGCTTCGGAATAGATACCGCCTCCATATCCGAACCCGTCGCGACGGAATGCCGAATTGGATACCAACACCGAGTTATAGACAAAACACGGTTGGGAGTCCGAACCGCTATTCTTATGCATATAAACGGCTCCTCCTTTCGAGGCAAAATTAAAATAGAACAGGCATCGCTGTATGCCGCAACCGATACCGTCGAGCGATACACCTCCGCCGCGCCCCGAATTACCGTCTCCATCGGCAGAGCCCCCGACAATAGTTATCCCGTCGAGCATCACGTCCACACTCGACGGATCGAAAGTAACTACCGTATGGAGATTGTCTGTCCGGGTGGTATTCTGGGTCGGGTCGAGCGAAGAGAACATGTTATCCGTACCGACTACATCGTTTCTCAATCGGTCGCCCGATAAAATAGTCTGGTTCTTCAACGCCCACGGCTCCTGCCGGTCGCCTGAATAGACATTGCCGTATTCTCTCTCTTCGAGACTGTTCTCCCCCTCATAGACCAAAGCTCCTAAATCGTCGAACACTTGCCCGCGAAAACCGCCGTAAACAACGACCTGATTTCCTTTCAAGACGAACGAGGCACTCTGTTCATCGCCGGGAAGGAGTGGTTCGGTCGGGACATAAGTACCCGCCGCAATCCATATCTGCAATGTAGAGTTAATAGCATTCCATGTATCGGTAGAACGAAGAATCATTTGCAAATCGGAACCCTTAGCAGCATTCGCCCACGAAGAACCGTCGAACGTACCGGCTCCTTCGGGGGAAACATATATGCGTCGCAAATTGAAGGCCGGTTGAGCCGGCTGGATATTCGACTGAGCCTCTACCGGTAAGCTCGTCAGCGACAACAGAAACAATAGCAGCAATCCCGCCGAATATCCCATGCGTTTCGACACATCGGAAACACGGCCTGCAAAATCAATAATTTCTCTATTTCTTCCGTTCAACATAACCTATAATTCCTTTTCTATATCGAAGCTGTCCATCGATAGTTATATTCCGTTTGCGTAAATCCCACCACATCGAACCGCAGCAAATAATACGGTGCAACCGCCAAATCCTCGGGGGTATCGACGTGTATGTTATAAGTAGTCGTCTTTACATAAGTGTCTGCATATACGCTCTGCACGACCAGCTCTATATCAAGCGTACCGCTATCGTAGAGATAACAGTCGTATCGCCCGTTAATCCATGCCGATTGACCCGGTCCCGAACTACCGGTAAGGCTGACCACGTGATCGACAACGGGGTCATTCGACCTCACGGCAAAGAATTTTCCCTCTTTGGGTACATTTTTCAACTTCAATGAAACGACTTTCGCCGACGTGCAGTCCCCATGTTCTTTCTGCCCGGCAGGCTTGGCGTTGTAATTGGATATAGCCGTCCCTATATTGTACATAATATCGACCTTAGAAGCCACCAGCCCGGCATCGATAACTCCCGAATGCTTCATTTGAACCAATTCGAGGTCGAGCAAAGTACCGGCATATAAATCGCGCGAAGGCGTGGCGATCGTCGTCAACGCCATCACCTCGTCTTCCGTCGACAGGGCATCCCATTCGTAGTGACTGCCGGCATTGACGATAGCATAAAACGAGGCGGTGCACTTCGGCACGTCTATGGCTTGAAACTCATAATAGGCCGTGCTTTCGGGCAGCTCTATATAATAATGTTCCATGTAAGCGGCAGCGCCGTTTTTAGGCTCTACATACATGAACAGGTTGATATTTTCGATGGCATCCGGCATCTCCGGCGATGTCCCGGGGTCTCCCGGAAGCCCCACCGCTCTCGAAATTTCCCGGCCGGTGTATATACTCAACGTCACGCTCGCCGTCTCCTGCGGTTCCGACGGACTGCCGGGCTGCAACGAGTTCTCGCCTCCACAGCCGCCGAGCAACCATGTAGCGAACAAAAGTGCCATTATCGCATATCTCTGTTTCAACATCAAAGCTCCTATTCGATTAAACCTATATTCGACAATCTGCCCGCATCCGGGAATATTATATATCCACATCGATATCTCCTCCCGGCTTCCAGTCGATAGTCACCGCCACAGTCGCCTGCACATTGTGACCGATATCTATACTGCCGTCGTCCCTCACCACACCGTATATTTCTATACACTCTCCGGCGGGAAGCGGCTCGGTCAGATTGATCGTATTTCGTGTTATTTTATCTCCTATGGTAACGTAAACATCGGTATTCCAGATAGCATTTTCCTCCGATGGGTTACGATTCAAAGACTTCGCTCCTGCTCTCGCCTCATTCCTCGACGGAAACGAAACAGCTTCGAAAAGCGCCAGTCCGTTTTCATCTTTCCCCGCTTCATTCATCTGTACGACAACGGGACGGTCGTACTCATAAATACTGTCGTTACACAAAAAACCGGTTGCGGTTTCATTGACATATCCCTCTACCCGTTTTACCGGGACGACGGGATCGGTTCCATAACTGAGGTGTAACCTCGTCTTGGAAATACAAGGCGTCAAAACGACCTCGATAAACTGATTTCTGTCCGCTATCGTAAATCGTTCCCTCCCGACATACAGTTCCGAAACATGCGAAGATACCGTATCGGCCGCCGACTCATAAGACAATTTATAACGATCGGACGCGACACCAAGGTCGGAACATTTCACACAACTCGCCTGCGAAATATTGGCAATGGCAAAATGGTGATAATCGTTTGCAGGCAGGGTAATAGCGTAGATATTGTTCGACGGCATTCGTTCCCGCTCTACATACTCATGATAAGCGAGCGATTTGTTACCGTCATAAAAATGCATATTGAGATTCTCCATTCTACCCGAAAATGCCTGTGTATGGGTAGACAGTTCTATTCTATATCTGACGGTGAAATTGTTGCAATCGGACATGTTGTCGTCGATGCAACCGCTCGATAACGGCAGCAACGCGAAAAAGATTCCTCCGACAACCCATCTTTGCCAATCACCTGTTTTCATTTTCTCGATATTTATTTTTTGAGGAAATATCTCCGGCGAATCGAAACGCTCCCGATTCACCGGAGACAAATTTTACAGTTTAACTATTTTTTTCGAAATCAATCGCCGATAGGTACATCAATAACCAAACCGGCTTTCCAGTCTAGATCGACAGCCAATGCCAATTCCAGACGCGGATTAATCAGGTCGGGAACCGTATTGTAGGCATTTGCCAACGAATTGATAGACAAGTTCGCCGTCGTATTGTAATCCTGCTGGAATACGCGAACGACTTCACTCTTACCGCTGTCCGCCTTATAAGTCAGCTTTCCTACCAAGTAGAACGTTCCGCCTTCGGGAACCAAATTGCCCTCTAAACCGTAGAATTGAGGACCGTCATTCAAGACTTCCAAAGCAATATTGGGTGTATGTCCCAAATCCTCTGCACTACCGGTAGAACAATCGGCCGTCTCGGGCAATAAGCTGTATATAAATGGAGTCATACCAGCAAAATCGGGAGTAGCGGCATTCGTCAATTCGTAATCATTGGTATTCATTCTGTTGTCATATACAATCTTGGAATAAGTGTCGGCGGCAGAAGGATGCATTTCCCAATCCAGTTTATCGGGCAGACCGCCAATCAATATACCTTTTACAACAAAATTATGGTTGGCCAAAGTCACCTTAGTATTTTTACCGGCCGGAACTGTACCGTCGGCCGATTTGAATGCAGCTTTCACATCGAGACGTGCCACACCGTAATTGATCGTTTTGTTCAAAGCAATCTTCGTCGTCGCTACCGTAATCGGCGTACGAGCTCCGCTATAAACACCACTATTCCAATTAGCAAATGTCGGAAGAGTCGAATAAGCTACCGGATAGGCATTGGTCCAATAATACAAAGAAGAAGGATAGCTGTATGCCTTCGAAGAACCGCTCGTAACAATACCCGAACCGCCGGGGCCGTTCTCATCGAACACGATGATACCGTTATTCAATTTATATGCTCCTTTCGGAAGATTGGCGGGGAAATCTTTGTAAGCATCTTTTGCCAACTCTGTCGCCATATCATCGACCGATGTCTTTGCCGTATTGGCTTCTGACGTAGAGTAATTCGCATATAATTCGCCCAACCCGTTCGAAAGATACTGTAAAGCCAATTTCAGATTTTCCAAAGAAGCGCTATTGAACGAAAAGTAACCATTCTGCAACTCTGTTGCCTTATTCTTCTCCTCACCCTCTGTCAAACTACCGACATAAGTAGCCAATGCATCCGTAACATTCGTTTTCCACGCCTCTATCAAAGCGGCTGCGGTAGAATAGGAACCACCGGTATAAGTACCTTCGGTAATATTCTTCAAAGTAAACGCTATGTCGGCAGGAGTCAAAGAGGTAACCGAAGCATCGGGTGTCATCTCCAAGACACCTTTGTAAGCCGCGTCATGATTGGCTTTACCGTAAAAAAGGAAAGCGATGTCGCCGGAAGGAATAGTTACGTCGGTAAACGTTTTTACAAAATTCTCGACCTCGCCATTCGTGATCTCAGAACCTGTCAACTGGGTAGCACCGGCCAACACCGAATTGGCTCCTACATAATCGCCGCTCAAATTTGAAAAAGGCATTAACCTCAAACTTTCTATACCCAAGAAATTGTTGTTGCCTTGAACATCGTCGCCGGTAGCACGGGACACCGGCGAAGGAATAGCGAACGAGAAACTCGTCTTGACAGCATCTCTTTCCCCCACAGGAGTCTCTCCTCCCGGAATAACCTCTTCGTTGGAACAAGACGACAGAACTGCGGCAGCGGCAAGGAACATAGTCCCGGCTTTTGCCCATTTTGTTTTCATTGTTTTCATCTTCGTAATTGTTTTTGTTAAAAGATTAATAATCGTTTTCTATATTTTCCAAGTTTTGAATAGCTACTTTATCTCCCATAGCGGCTGCCTGCTTGAACAAGTCCAATGCCGTCGCTTTATCGCCCAAACGATAATAGGCTGTCGCGAGAGTGTTCAAACAGCGTTTGTCTTCCCGTATGGGTCGAAGCAAAGAGACAGCCCCGTCGAAATCGCCCTCGGCAATCATACCTTGTGCTTGGTTGATCTTTATAGCGTTGTAATCCGGCTCCGAAGTATAATAAACCCTCATGTATCCCGAATTACGTTGGTCGGAGAATACCGAGCGCAACAGTTCTTTGAAAGGCTCTCCACCGTCCAGCCGGCGCAACAACCACTCCCGACGGCCGAGATCGGCCGTATGGTCGATAATATCGAGCATCTCGTCCCGGCAATCGAATGTGCTTTCTTCCACCCGATCGCGCAATTCGCCCCATGCCTCGCCCCCGTTGGCTACCTCGTAGAGGCTATCCGGCAATTCGAGATAACTGTTTACATACTCCTTCAAGACCTCGGCGCGAGCGCCTGCCAAACGGGTATTCCGGCCGAGAGGGCCCTCGGGCGAAGCAAACCCGACAATCAATATCTTCCCGACATCGGAACGGTCGTCGGCATAGATCTGCCTCAATATATCGACGATTCTACCGAGCGTCACATCGTTGTTTCGGTAATCGCGACGCAAGTCGGACTTATCGAGAGGGAAATAGACTTTCAATGCTCCCCGATCCCGCCACACGGTCATCGAATCGGAATAGGGCTCGTACTCTGCCATAGGGAACAAAACCTTTTCGACCTCGGCCAACCGTTCCGCCACGCTCGGTATCAATGCCACCGGCTGTACCGAAGGAACATAAGGAGGACGCAGTTTCACATCGGAACAAAGGAAGATACCCGGCAAAGGTTCGACCTTGCAACACCCCTCGCGCTCACATAACAGGCTGAGATCGACAGGGGCTCTACCCATCCATTTTTCATAGGGCAGCACGCAATCGTATTGCAACTCGCCGCCATCGACAGTCTGATAAAAAGGAACTTCATACGTTTTCCCCGAAAGCACGGCTTCCCGGCGGCGTAACTTTTGTTTACGCTTGCCTATAATTTCTATTTCGTCGAGAGCCAAAGAATCCACGCCGTTCTCGATAACGGGAATAAGCCTTTGTACATAATCGGAAGCAATCGTACCCGACGGAACCAAAATTTTGAAACTTACCCGAATACTATCTCCCGAACGGTGTATCGAAGCATTCTCGACCTTCACTTCGGCCCCGGCAAAAAATATAGCCCAGACAAAAACCGGTAGAAACACTATATATCTTTTCATCGCTTTCATTTCAGTATATAGATTATAGAAATCGCGGCTTCGGTAGGAGCAAGATAGCCTTTATGGCCGTCGCCTATTTTACGCCCGCAAGTACGACACTGGTAATAATCGAACGTATAAATCGGCCATATTTTTAGCGTGTTTTCCCCGATGAATTTTATTGTTTGTAAAGGCTTACAATACAAATAAATTTCAAAGTTTTTATTAATAATATAAAAATTAATCTGTTAAAATAAAATATAGTCATCGTATTTGTATTGTAATAATTCTAAAATATTGTAACTTTGTCACCGTATTTCAAATGGTA
>OGPX01000243.1_pt1 | contig 45480 bp, 50 predicted proteins | sample 1553101 | NCBI WGS metagenome assembly OGPX01 (sample SAMEA2579964, study PRJEB22360) | human gut metagenome | biome: human gut; feature: human-associated habitat; material: faeces | place: Denmark | collected 2008/2010
GATGTCCGAGAAGAGAAATAAAAAATCCCGTAAAACCTTGATTTTACGGGATTTGTCATACTTTGACCCCTTTTTGTCTTTGGGGTTCTGCGGAGAGAGAGGGATTTTATACCACTCTACCATCTTCTGTAACTCGTTGATATTCAAGTGCCGTCTTTAAGCATTTTCGCTTATTTTACACGAAAAATGGCGCAGAACTGGCGCAAGACAAAACGTCTTAAAACACTGTGTATGAATGACTTTTGTTACACAATTTAACTATTTTAAGAAATCTATCGACTCTATTTTCTACTCCACTCCTCAAATCGTTGAGGAGATTATGGCATTACGACACTCGCTTCTTACTTTTAAACAAATCGGTTGCCATTGTTTTCTGTTTATCTTCTCATTGCCTTTGTATATTGTTTATGAATTGCCCTTATGAAAGGGGAATAATACTACATCATGACCACTATCTTACCACAATTATTCAAATGCCTATAAGTCAAATATGACTCTGAAAGTTGTATCTTTATGTAACATCATTGATTTTCAAGATATTACATAACTTTTATAGGCATTGAAAGATGTAGCCTACTTGTAGCGTCTTGTAGCACGATGTAGCGTTATATCCTATTATTGGTACAAAGTTAGTATAAAACCATTAGAATAAAGACAGTTTCCTTGTGTTTAACACTAACTTTGCGCCAAAGATTTAATTTCAGAGGCTACAGACAAAGTCTTTTACCTTTGCTCGGTATTCTTCTTTGCTCATCCCACCTGTTTCAATCATAGAGTCAAGTACATCGCCAAATTCGTCAAAAGCAATATCGTGATGATATTCTTTAGTTGTCCCATCCTTCTCTCCGTAGATACGATAGTAGTCTGAACCTTCATCCAAAGCAATATATACCTTGCCTTGAAATTGGAAACCATTCACTTGCATGACAAGTGCCGCCATGGTGAAGTCTTCGCCATTGACATTCTTGACAATTTGGGTAGCATACATCTTTGAGATGCCCCAACTATTGATAACGTCTATCGGGGTTGTGTGAAGCAATTGGGAGAAGATGGTGTTCACAACGCTTCTTACATGTTCTCTGTCTAATGTTTTCATTCGTATAATCTTTTAAGTGGATATTCTTATATTAAGCCAAAAGTCTCTTTGCATATTCACGCAATCTTTGCTGGTGCTCCTGTTGGCTCATGCCGCCTGTCTCAATAACCGCATCGAGCACTTGCCCCAAGTCTTTGTTGGCTATGTTTTCATTTTCCTTATGCAACATTCCGTTCTGTTCGGTATACAAGCCAAAGGTTTGCTTAACTCGGTTATTGGTTACATAGAGCCTACCTTGGTAGTTGAAGCCATTAACATCCATCATCAAGGCAGCCACGGTTTTCTCCATTCCATCAACCGTGATTTCTATTTGAGTTGCAACTTTGTTTGTTATTCCCCAACTATACACTACATTAAGAGGTGTGGTGAAAGCCAACTGTTGCAAGATGGTGCATACGGTTTTTCCAATTTGCTTTTTCCTTAATTTCTTCATGTTTCAATGTTTTTAGCAAAGGGTAAAGCAGTGAACCTTACCCCTTGCGGTAAGTACTAATCAAATTCAAAAGGGTGTATATAATAATAGGTGTCCTCCGAGTCGTACTCGTATTCGTTGATGAAGTCCACCATTTCTTCCACTGTCCGCTCACCTTGGTTAATACCAGTCTTCTCACACCATGCCTCAATAGCATCGCAGATGGTGTCATACACATCTTCGCAAACATCTTCAAAGTTGCCACCAGAAGAACTTACACAACACTCTTCTGGAAAGAAACCTCTTTCGTCATGGACATAAAATATCTCACATCCACATTCTATCTCACGGTAACTTATTGAAAGTTCATTGCCTAACACCTTATTCAATTCATCAAAGAACAGGTCGCAAGTCGACCATGCACTTTCGGTATCAAACGACAACAGCCCTCCATCCTCATCATCATCGAACTCTGCCCAGTAGATTTTTCCACGAACAGATATACCGCTATGCTCATAGTCAATGCCATAGTGTTCTGCCAACTTGTAAAGATAGACATCCTTACTATTCACCTCCATCATCTGAAGGGTGTTCCAAAGGTTGCTCAATGCCTTGCGTGAACCTCTTACCTTGTACTGCGTATCACAAATATTGCTCATACTTCAAAATTTTTATTTTGGCTCTGCCGAATGAATGGTTGCTCGGAAAAGCCGAAGTTAAACTTCATCTTTACTCTCGCTTAAATTTCATTTCCCTTTCGTAGAAAACTACTTCCGGGATTTGTTAGAAATTATGTGCCTTGAAAAGGTGTTATGCACATCGATGCAAGGTTTGGCACCAAAATACGACCCGTAGGTGTGGAGATTTTGGAAGCCAAGCGAGCCTTGACCTTGCAAAGCGATAAGGCATAACAAATACCTTTGCACAATAATTTCAATAAATCTCGGAAGTATTCATGCGATAGCATAGTCTGTTAGAACAATATTCGTTTAATGTTTTTATAGAATTTGCATATGCAAAATGTTCGGGAACACCAAATTCTGACGCCGATTTTAATTTATATTGAAAATATTTTCAAAAAGTTTGTCCGATTCTTGGAGAAAATTTGCGGTTTATCAAAAAATGTTTGTACTTTTGTCTCGGACTTTCTAATTAACAAACCTATAACAACCGCTTGACGAGTGGAAACCTTATATAGTTAACCAATTAACATAAACAATACACCAACTGGGAAACTAAACATTCTGTCAGCGCATTAAACGTTTGTAAAGGGACTGATCCTTAGATTATGGACAAAGAATCTAAGAAACATACGTCAGCATTGCCTAATGCTGACACCCGACGAGGCGGTAAAAATCCCTCCTGTGCTGGACTTACCTCCTGCACCTCCCCCGAAGTTCAAAGCAATTATGCAGAGAATTCCCATACAGGGGGGGGCCTCGGATTGTGTCCATAAAGAAAAGAAGCAGTGGTTCGTATTGCGTGCTACTTATGGAAGAACAGAGAAAGCCCTTGGGGGGTCTTCAAACTGCAAACGTTGAGACATATTTGCCTATGCATTATGTTGTCAAAGAGATAAATGGGAAGCGAAAGCTCGTGCATGAGCCTTTGCTTCCCAATATTATTTTTGCACGAATGACTCGTGAAAAATCTCATGAGTTCGTGAAAGAGCCTGCCATTACTGCCAAATGGCTCAAATACTATACCGACAAAACAAAGCCTATAGAGAAAGAGACTGGCAAGAATCCTCCCGTCACCATTACCGACAACGAAATGCTTAACTTCATCAAACTGACAAGCGTGAACAGCGAACACATCATGGTGTTGCCGCCAGAACGCTGCCATTTCAAAAGTGGCGATTTGGTGAGAGTTGTTGAAGGAGCATTTACTGGTGTTGTTGGTCGTGTTGGTAGAGCTGCTGGACAACAACGCGTGTTTGTAGTTCTTGAAGGTGTTTGCAATGTAGCAACAGCTTATATACCGAATGATTTTATACAGATTATTGAAACTTTTTGAAATAACAGAAACCAATAATGCAATATACAGAATTTATACACCCAGAAGATGCGGCAGCATTGAAGGCATTGAAAGCCATCCCCATGCTTTCGGCTATTGTCAAGAAAGTAATGGATGTTGGAGCGGAACAGTTGCAGACGGGACTGAACATGGCTTCAAAGGTGAAGTTGTCACCCACACAGTTGCCACGACTCTACAATATTCTTCCTCCCATCTGCGAGCGGTTGGAAATTAAAGAACCAGAGTTTTACTTGGAGATGAATCCATCGCCTAATGCCTATGCTTTTGGCGACACACAAACCGCTATCACCATCACATCTGCTTTGGTAGATATGATGTCGGAGGACGAACTCGTTGGAGTTGTGGCTCATGAATGTGGACACATAGCCTGTCGCCATATGCTCTATCATACATTGGCACAGATTATTGCCAATGCTTCTGGCATGTTCGAGGCATTGGCAAAACTCGCTGTGCCTATCCACTATGCCTTGATGTATTGGCAACGCAAAAGTGAATTGAGCTGCGACCGTGCGGCAGCCTACATCGTTGGTCCGAAGGCTACGGCATCGATGTTGGCACGCTTGGCTGGCGGTCCGAAGTCAATCACTTCAGAGCTCAACCTTGAAGAGCTTGCCGAGCAAGCCGACCTTTATGACGCTTTCTGCAAGAATGGACTATGGAATAAGACATTGCAGACCTACGCAGTGATGGATCAAGACCATCCTTTTACATCAGTCCGTGTCAGAGAGATGTTGAAATGGGTAGAGAGCGAAGATTATCAGAATATGATAAAGAGTAATCCCGTATGCCCTCATTGCCATAAGGCGATAGACGCTTCATGGAAGTTCTGTCAACATTGCGGACATAAACTATAACAAAGAAAAATACTCACATAATGAATATAGCTCCATTTTTAGCAAAAGCCTGTCAAGAACTTGACAAGGCGATGCAAGGCACTCTTGACGGAACAAAAATTGCCTGTATCAGTGAGACTATCAGCGGTTATGCCATAGCAGCTGCTATATCGAGTGGCGTGGCAGGAATCGCTCCTGGATTTGCAGGAGTGGCTGCGGCACTGACCCAAGCAGGTTTCGTATGGGCAACATACGTCAAGATTAATAAGACGCTCTACATATCTATGTCGGAGAACACGGCAAAGTTCATCGGCTCTGCCATCGTCACAAACTTGATAACAAGTGCAGGTGCTTTTGTCGCCGTACTCATTGGTTCGTCAATCGTTTCCATTATCCCTGGTGCCCAAGTCGTTTCTGTAGCTATGAACGCTGCCCTTGGTTATACCATAGTATATGTCTCTGCTATCATATACCTGAAACTCATTACCCGAATGATGCAGCCAGACGGTACGCTAAAGGTCTCGGAATCAGATGACACCAAACACATTATCCGCGACATTATCAAGGAATCTAACATCAAGGATATGGTAAAAGAGGGCAAAGCTGCCTATAAGCAAGCAAAGAAAGATGGCAGCTTCGACAGAGCAAAGAACATCAAGAAATGTCCGAAATGCGGAGCGGAAGTGAAGGAAGGACAGAGGTTTTGTTCGGAGTGTGGTCATGAATTATAGTAAAATTTTACGCGATATAGACTATATGCAAAATGGAAAACTCTAAACCTATATTCATAAGCTATTCTAGAATTGATAAGAATATCGTCTTCCCATTTGTCAAACGAATCGAACAAGAATTAAATACGACTTGTTGGATAGATTCCGAGGGCATAGAAAGCGGCTCTCAATTCGAGGAAGTGATTGTCAATGCCATTGAAGAATCAAACGTTGTTCTCTTCATGCTTTCTGATAGTTCTATAAACTCCAAATGGACGAAACGAGAGGTTCTTTATGCAGAAGATGAAAGAAAAAGGATTGTCCCTGTCGTTGTTGATAAGAAAGGACTCCATAAATGGTTTAAATTCCATTTTGGCAATGTTGATTATATAGACATTAACGATGAAGGGCAATGCGATAAATTACTCAACAATCTCGCTTCGTGGATTGGAGTTGAAAGAATGAGCAAGAAAGATTGTTATACAAAAACATCTGCAGACATTGAGCCAAAAATACAAATATCAGCAGATAAATCTGCTATTACCCTATCAATCCATAAAGGGCTAAATTTAACTCTAAAGAGAGATTATGAAAGAAATTGCTTTGTTGGTGAAATACCAGTTGCTGAATTGTTAGAACTATTTTATGGTATAAAAGATTCTGCAAAAGGAGCGGTAAATGGTGCTGGCATTGGGGCTGGTTTGAGACCTACAGGAATGATAATTGGAGCTCTCGGAAAATTCATAAAGGATTATTATATAGAGGAAGACATCAAAAAGACTAAAATATTTAATTATACTATTAACAAATTGAATCAGAGATATGGATTACACTTAACGAAAAGAAAATCTTCTCACTCTGATTTTACCGTTGAAGTTGATGCAGATAGAGTATACGGCTTAATATAGTTTGTGCAATGACACTCAATTTAAGATTATCATAAATGAATAGCGACATATACATTAGTGCCAGCAGAAGAGATTTTGAAGCAGTCTCAAAAATAAAAAGTATTTTACATTCTGCGGGATATACATATTCTGGTGATATACAAAGTATACAAGCAGCATCGGATTTTGAGCAAACTATAAGAGCTGAAATCATCAGTTCAAAAGCAGTTCTTTGCGTATTGTCTGGAAATAGTTCTTCCTCGGTCTATGCTAAAGAAGACTTGCGTCTTGCATTAAAAGAGAATAAGATAGTTATTCCAATCATTATTGACAATGCTGAACCAGTAAATTTAGGAGAAATTGGACATCTTTTATTAGAGATTCCTGTCATTCGTCTTAATCCGTATGATAGTAAAAGTGCAAAGGTGATTCTATTAAATGAAATAGAGAAAAGATGTGGAACGAAATTCCAAAAGGAAACATTGATTCCATGCGCAAATGACATTAAAAATGTGCAATGTGATGTTTTTATTTCTTGTAAAAGAGAAGATTACCCTTTTGCAAGAAAGGTGTATCAATATTTGAGAGAGCATAACTACAATGTTTTCTTAGCAGATACCGAATTAAGGAAGAAAGGCAATGCGGAATATGGTGAGATTATAGATGAAGCACTGGATTCTGCTATACACATGGTAATTGTAGCTACTAAATCAGAGTATATTATGTCTGCCTATGTAAAAAGCGAATGGCGAACTTTCATAGAAGAAAAAAGATCAGGAAGGAAAATGGGAAACATTGTTACTCTTATAGAGTTTACCATCTCTGAACTTCCTATAAGCTTGAGACATTTTCAATCATTTAATTTAAATTCCTTTGATTGTATTACAGATTTTTTACCATTACACACAGATTGTGGCAACCTGTAAAACAACTATTTAGTTCAATCAAAGTAAGAATGATAATGAACATCCAATCATAAAGTGAAAAAAATGACCGACCAAGAAATAATATCATCTCTCATCGCCCATGACCCTAAGGTGACGGCACAATTCTTCTTCAAGGATTGCCGGCCTTTGTTCCTTAGTATCATCAGGCGAGTGTTCGGGATGCAGATTGTTGATTACGATGAAATAATCAGCGAGATATACATACTCCTTATGGAGAACGACGCAAAGAAGTTGCGCTCGTTTAAGTTTGAAAGTACTCTCTATCAATGGCTAAAGACCACTGCCATAAGACATTGCCTGTTGCTGAAAAGCAAGGCGAAAGTGATAGATGACGAGAGCCAAGAACCTCTTAACAATAGTCATCGTGAACTATCGTTGGCAGAAAGCTCACAAGCACGAATGGATATGGAGACTTTATTAAGGCAGATGAAGAACCAACGTTACGCCTTGGTGATACGTCTGCTAATGATAGAAGACAAGACACCAGAAGAGGTGGCACGACAATTATGCGTGACCGTGGACAATCTATATAATATAAAACGAAGAGCGATACAGGCTCTCACCGAAGTTGCACTTAAAGACAAAAAGCATTATGAACGATAAGCATATTATTATATCAGATGAACTGTTGTCAGCCTTCTTGGACGGCAACACATCGGCTGAAGACACCATGCGTGTGTTGAAAGCTGTAGAACAGGATGAAAATTTGCAGGAAATCATCCGCATAGCAAGTGAAGTGGATGAAGACATTGCTGCCTTGAAACCTGCTGCAACAAAGCCTGTCCCTATGACTGCCATGGCAGCCAAACAGAAGGAAAACTATCTTTGCGACATAGAGTGTGAAGAGTTTATCCTCCATCAGTTTGGCATAGATAAGACCCACAAGACGCTCCTTGATGAAGCCTACCGCAACTGCTGGCTAAAAGACAAGGGCGTGCCCCTATATAATATAGGTAGACTTTTGGAGAAAAACAATCTTTCCGTAAGCCGTCGCTACGACTCCACTACAGAAGATATTGCTCGCCTTTTAGCCAAAGGCAACCAACTGATAGCCGTAATTGACAACTCTCAATTACTTCATGACGTGGCAGAGGACACCACACTGCCCAATCATGCCGTAGCCATCAGTTCCATTTCTAAAGAGCTTGATGAAATAATCCTCTTCAATCCTTACACAGAAGAGGAACTCACCACCTATCCCCTTTCGTCATTCCTTAAAGCCTGGGCACAATCCAACCATTACCTTGTCGTGGTGAACACCACCGATCGCTTCGTTTACGAGCCATACCCCATTCGCCTTGACGATGTACAACTTGATGATGACCTCACCGAACTGCAAGAGGCCATAGCCGAGAATGCTCACGAGATATGGGCAAAAGCTCGCACCGACCAAGGCTGGACATACGGTCCTGAGCGCAACGACCAAAAGAAAGAAACACCCGACATGGTGCCTTACTGCAATCTGCCCGAAAGCGAGAAGTTGTATGACCGAGAGATGGCGATGCAGACGCTGAAATTGGTGAAGAAGTTGGGATTTGAGATTGTAAAAAGAAAAAAGTAAGAAAAATATGAAACAAATAGTTGTTAATCCGTCTGATACGATACAAATTTTAGCAAATAATGCAGAAACGATAGAAGACTATACACTATCATCTCGTATTGCAGAAAGTTTTACTGGTTTAGTAGATTCATGTTCTCACAATCTATTTTATAATTGGTTAGATGGTCTGAACATAATCATTGCATTATTAGCCATTGTATTTATCATTTCCGTATGTATACCTAAAGCCAAAATAGTACTTTTCCGTCATTTAAAGATTCAGGCATTCTTTATATGGATGTGCGGAGTAGTTCTTTACATGGTGGGCTTCAATGAGCATGGAAGTGCCGCAAGTAACATTGCTTTATTACTTCGATCTTGTCTATCATCTATGGAAATGTTTGTATCTCATTCAGATTTAATAGAAGTAAAGGAAGAATTGCATGGCAATCCTACTTATATGGCTTTATTTGCGCTTACGCATTTTTGTGCCGTTGCAATAAGTGCAATTTTTATTCTTCGTCTATTTGGTTTTAGATTGCTTTCTTTGGTAAAAATAGTATGGGCATATATGTTGAGTTGGTTGCAAAAAGATTGCAACTACTATGTGATGTTTGGTGTTAATTCAAATACAGTTGCTTTAGCTAAGAGTATATCCAAGAGTAAAAGCAACGAACATCATTACATATTATTCATAAATATGCCTCAAAAAGGTCATAGCCATGCCGCAACGCGCTTTTCTTTTAGTCATTTCTTCCATTCCGACAGCAATGGTATTGATAAATATTTGGAAGATATAGAGGAGATAGGGGCATTGCTTTTCAATTCCTCACGTTCCTTTGAGAATCCTATTTTAAATAGTAAAGCTGACGATGTGTTTAAGGTATTCAAAGCATTGGATTTTTCTTGGGCAGTACGAATACCTTTACAGAAATTATTGCGCAATTCGGCAACTGGAAAATATAGAAATCGAAACAAAAGTAAAGTAGAATATTTCTTCTTGTCAGATGAAGAAAAAGATAATTTGCAGGCTGTTACAGTGCTACAAACAATTCAGAAAAAAGAGATTGACCATAAATATTCTTCGTTTTACTGTTACTGTCATGCAAGAAAGAGCCAGAACAATACGTCCATGCTCAATGATGGTAAATTAGCATTTATGGTACATATCATCGATACCAGTAATTTGGCTATACAGAATTTGAAGAGAGAGAAAGACTACCATCCAATTAACTATGTAGAAAAAGACCTGAATGCAGGAACTGTGAAATCTGGTTTTACTGGCATGGTAATTGGTTTTGGTGAAACAGGACGTGATGCTTTCCGTTTCCTCTACGAATTCAGTTCTTTTACAAAAGATAATCAAGGCAATCCTAGTGCAAAGAAGATACATATCATCGATAAAGATATTGATGAGTTGAAAGCTGATTTTTTAACGGAAGCACCAGCCTTAAGAAACAAGTCGGAAATAGATTGGTGGAATGGTCAATCTACTCATTCTGCTGCATTTTGGGATAAGTTGAAGACTATAATCCAAGACCTTAATTATATAGTCATTTCCATTAAGGATGATGAGGAGTCTGTTGGCATTGCCACGTCCATTTTTGAGTATGCATATAGATATAGAGACAATTTAAATCGTTTCAGGATTTTTGTTCGCTTGCGTAATTCAATGCGCGAGGATTTCCTGCGTAAGCATAAAGAGTTCTTTAATGTCATAGTCCCTTTTGGTTCCGTGATGGATGCTTTTTCCTATGAGACAATAAATAAAGATGTTCTTGAGAAAACGGCAAAGCGGTTTAAGTATCGCTATGATATACTGTATGGAGCTAAGTTTGATGCCATAGAGAATGGCAACGAAGAGGAATATGCTGACGAAGCTTGGTTAAAGCGCAGAAAGGTCTATTTAGAAGAAACCGATGCAGTAAAGCGAAAGGAAAGTGAAATAAAAATTTGGTACCAAGAAGAGCAAGACCGTTCCAATGTATGGCATATTTATACAAAGATTGCCCTTGTCAATGAAGATGTTACACCAGAATCGCTTCAACTTGATTCCAACAAACAACTATTACAAAATCTTAGTGATTGTGAGCATCTGCGATGGAATGCCAAGATGGAACTTCTAGGGTTTGAACCTGCGATAAGCGAGGATATAAAAAAAGAAGATGAAAAATCGAAGGATAAGCAACGTGATCCATGGAGAAGTCTGAAACTACGCCGTCATGAATGTATCGTAGATTGTCAGACTTTGCATTCTAATCCCGTTCTTGCAAAAACCATCCCTTATGATGAGTCTGCAGTGAAGTTGAGTTTTGAGATGAAAGATGAGATAGAATTATACTAATGTAGTGATAAAAATAATAGATATAACCTTCAGAAGAAGCATACTTGAATGGCACCTTACGAAAACAGTTTGTTTATGAAGTATCGAGAGATACCACCAAGTATGATTATATTAAGTAATATGCAAAAAATAACTTGTGCAACTTTTAATGGGTACTCCTTAATGATAGCAAGCTTTTATCAAAAGCTGCGCAAGTTATTTTTTGAACATTACTAAACTATCAAGATCTATAAGCTTGTAATAGTAGTTATGGAATATTTACTTTACGCCATCTTAATATATATATTATCAGAATTCGTTTTCGGATTATTATCAGATAATAATGACTTTTGTGACCTCGTTGCAGTTGTCATTAGAGGTATTATGTATTCATTTTGTATTTCATGTCTGATAATATGGATAAAAAAAACTTCATGTGCAATACATGGTTTTTTTGATTATAGTTTAACATTCTCGCTTTTCGGTTGTTTGTTATTATTCATAACAATTCTCCTACTTTCTACTTTTTTCTTTCTGAGGAAAACGAAATGGTACACTTTAGTTGCTTACTGCAAATTGTACTCTAAAATTTTGGCTTTATTTTCAAGTTTGTACATATTCACTTACAGTGGATTATGTTTATTAGTTGCGGACTTATCATTTAGCTCTATAACTAAATTAGCAGTAATATTTGTTATTTCATGGCTATATTTCTTTATTATAAGTACTTTATGGCGTCAAAGTAATGGCGTGTTTATAATGAAAACGTATCCAGATATTTTATATTTGAGATCGTTCAATTCTGATAAAGACAAACATCAAAAACAAATAGAAGAATCATTAGTAAAAGTATGCAATAATCTTAATTTGAGAATATGTAAAATTGCAAATCCAATAAGGTTTAACAGCAATGTGCGAGAATTCTGCCTTCCTGTATCAAATTGGAAAAATGAACTTAACTTTTATATTGCTCGTGCAAAATATATATTTTGTATTATAGATATAACCGAAGGTGTTTTATGGGAAATGTTTGAACATCAAAAGTTTATTAATAAATATATTTATTGTATTAGAAACAAAAAGACTTTACAAGAAATTCTCACCAATAAAATTTTTAGAAAATACGACAATTCAAAATTAATGATTAGTTTAAAGACTATTTCAAAATCAAATTATAATGGAACTATTTTTTTAAGAATTGACAGCTCAGAATGTTTCTATTCCCTAAGTTTAAAAGCTATTCTAACCAATTACAAGGATAACCCCAAGACAAGTTCATTTACTGTAGATTACTCATATTCTGAGCAGATAGAAACTGCCAACTATAAGCGACGTGATTTATTACAAAGATTTGAAAGAAGTTTAGTCGCTTTTTCTAATGGATTAGCAAAAATTCCGGTTTTCTTTATAATTCCATTCATGGTGTTATTTTTTACCAAGTGGTGTTTTTCAAAGAATGGATACATATATTTTCTTAGCCTATTAAAACATATAGTTATTTTTGAAAAAGATTTACTATTGCAAGGCATCTTTTTGAATGTTTCTGTAGATATCTCAGACTTTATAAATGAAGCATTAACATTTTCTTCAATATTTTTGGCAATAATATGCATACCAATAATTATTATACACAAGTTTTTTCATGAGCTTTATTATACAAATGTTACAAAAGAGATTATCTGCAACACTTTAACTTTTAATATTCGCACAATATTGATGTTGATGATAGCTTTTTTGTTAGTCTTATCTGCTTATAATACAATAAATATTATAAATGGAGATATTTCCAATCCTAACAATTGGGGGAAGTTGTTGTTATTATCATTTTCTATTGGATGGGTTCAGTCTTATAGGGATAATTTTTCATACAATACTTTTCAAACACGGAAATTGATCTTAAAAAACAAAGTCATGTTTAATATACATAGTCACTTCATAAGGATATTACATGAAATAAAATATTAATTTCAGTTCATTTGTTCTCAACGAAACATAAAGAAAGCCAATGAAATACGATGTATTTATAAGTTATAAACGTGATGGTGGTAGTGTATGGGCGGAACTTATACGAGCTATTTTAGTACACAAGTACCATCTCAAAGTGTTTTTAGATGTTGAAACTGTGCGTGGAGGTGAATGGCCAAAACAATTGAATGATGGTATCAGAAACTCTTACAACATAATAATGGTTTTATTTGAAGGTATTGGTGACAAGATAAAATCGGACAGTGATGTTTTTGTGCAAGAAATAGAACATGCCAAAGAATACGAAAAGCCAATTATTCCCTTTTATGGTCTTGGTTGCGATTTGCTATACATTTTGGAAAACAAAAATATCCCGTCTATTATAAAGGAAGTCGTGTCAATACAACATAGCATTGTTAAATACGATCACGCAAATAGCGAGAAAACATATGATTTATTACGCAAGCAACTCAATGGTAATTTAGAATTGAAAGTAACCAGCAAGTATAGCCCGTGCTATATGTCTTGTCAGTTAAACAACGAACCACCTTATGAAACAAAAGAAATCGAAGAAAATAGCAATCTTTCCATCAGTTTAGATAGGAATTTCACAGGTATTGTTCATTTAAGGTTCTACACAAAAGAACTTCCAATAAAGATTGAGCGTATTATAAATGTAGGAGAAAAGTCATATATTGAAGAAAGTCAGAGAGTCAATTGTGAGTATTGGCACTGGCTACCTGACAAAGAACTAACAAAAGAAGTTCCTCTCGATTGGCAGCTCATAAAGATTGATTGTCAAATTAATCAGTCCTACAATCCTTTGCAAGCAGTATTAGGTACATTCAATCAATATCTTAATAAAGAAAGCGTATGAAATCATTAATATTTTTCATCCCGGAATTCCGCAGCAGTACTCCTTTAGCAGAAGGTATTAAGGATATTGCTAATAAATATAATTTAGAGTTTGAACTTGTGACTATAAAGAAAGATGTTAATCCATTACAACAGCAACAATTTCTTTATGCAGTACATGTATCAGATATTGTCGTAGTAGATTGTACAATACCATCAGACTTTAATGACGGTGGCGTTTATCCAGCATTGACAGCACAAGTTAATATTCTCAATCATGTAATTGTTGTGAGTGAGAATAATCTACCATTAAACATTACACCTTTAAGAGGTGTCTTCCCTCAAAAAGATGGTGAAAGATATACTATTGAGTATATCTTGAAAAAAACATCTGAACAAATTGAACTATCTCTGAAAGAAGACACATATAGTCGCATTCCAGAAGAAATGATTAACGATTTCCTAAAATACCAAAAGGAAATGGAAGAAATGCTCGGTGCTTCATTAGAGATACGCAGAAGGAAACAACACGAAAAAACTTCTGTAATGATTAGTTATCGCAATAGTCACAGTGAAGAAGTTGAAATATTTAAGTCTATTATTATTGGCACAGATTCTTCATCAAAAATAGAACGTCATAGATTAGGATGTGATGGCAATTATGAATTGAAGGTTTTACCTCCTGCTTCATTATGTGGTGCTGATGAAGCTCACACCCCTATGCGCAGATGGATGCTTGTTGGTTTATTGGAAGACCATATTCGAGAGGTCGATGAGGTATGGGTGTATGAGAGTCATAATGCTAAAGGAGAAATAGACTATACTAAATCTTGGTGGACAATAGCAGAAATGATAATGGTGGCAAACGTTAATTTTGACAACACCAAGAAAATCAAGGTAAAAGTTTATAATCCCATTAAACAACAATTCTATGAGACAACGCCACAACAATACATTGTCAATATAACAGAGGCTCAACATAAGCGTTTGGCAAGATATCTTTCCAACACTCGTCCTGACACTATGGGACCAGAATGCCTGGCACAGGTGAAACAATTGAAGATGATAGCCAATCTTATGCGACACAGTACAGAGGACATGAAGCAACAAATGCTTGAAAACCTTCGAGCCAACTTTGAGTTAAGCGTTCCCAAAACATTAGAGGAAGATGAACGCAAGCAAATGATTGACGATATGATTAAGATGTATTCTGACCCTGACGAAATAGAGCGTTATGCCAATGACGATGTTTTCCAAGAAAAGTTTTGGAACGACATATCTTATCAAACAGCGGAAGCTACTGATTGCTTTATAAACAATCGTATAGATGTTGATAAATTCATGTCTACACCGATGGATGAAGTGACTGGACATCCATTAGAAGATTTCGTGAAAGCATCTCTTAAAGATGATAGTTGTATCAATCTTGGTTCATGGATTCATCCGTTAAAGTATAAGGTGTCAAAAGCAAATATAGACAGGTATCTCTGGTTGGCAACTCGCATGGGTAGACCAACAGTAAAAGATGGAAATGCTCCGGGATTAGAGAGAATACCGATATATAACATTACAAAATACAAATAAGTATTTATGACTTACGATATATTCATCAGCTATAAGCGCAAGAGTCTTGCTACAGCAAACAACTTATACTATAGACTGACTACACGAGGTTATTCTACATTTTTCGATTTAGACGAAATGAAGAAAGATAACTTCGATGTTCAATTGCTGCATCATATTGAAAATGCAAAAGACGTTTTTGTTATCCTTGAAGAAGGGTCCCTAGATGCTTGTAAAACTGAAGAATGGGATAAAGATTGGTTTTGCAAGGAAATTGCACATGCGCTTAAAAACAAGAGAAACATCATCCCTATTCTTCTTGAAGGTTATCAAATGCCTAATGCTGAAATTCTACCTAACGAACTAAAAGAACTAACATTGAAAAATGCTCCAGAGTTCTCATTTTCTTATTTCGAGGAATATCTCAACAAATTGGTTGAGAAAGGATATATCACATCTGAAGCACAAGCTGTAAATAAATCAACATCGGTATTCAAGTTCTATTCCAACGAGAATTGTCAAGTACTGAAAGAAGGCAAATTGGTTTGTAGCCTTGAAGGTATGGCCGATGAACCTTTCTATCTGCCAGTTACGAGAAAAGGAGACTATCGTTTCAAATGCATTAATTCTTTTACAGCGGAAGTTCAAATTTTGAAATATCATATAGATGCAGATGAAGAGAAAGATGTAGATATAAAATGGGCGGAGCACAAGCCATTTATACCAGACCAAGAATGGCCAGAATTAACTAAGATTAGCGGAGAAAGCTATATTGTAAGTTTGGGGAATATAAGGTTCAAGATGATTCGTGTGGAAGGAGGTTCTTTGGAAGTCGGTGCAACCAAAGAGCAAGAAGGCTACGCTGAAAATAATGAATACCCACCTCATACAATTACCCTCCCTACTTTTTATATCGCACAGTTTCCTGTAACTCAAAATATATGGGAACTAGTCATGGGATATAATAAATCACATTTCAAATATAAAGAGGAGAAACTTCCCCAAAATCAAACGCCACCTTATTATGTTGGATCAAAAGCCATGATAATGATGAAAATGTTACCTGCAATGGGAGTTATGGCAGGAAAAACTCATGAAATGAAGCATAATGTAGACTTAGATAAAGGACATTTTCCGGTTGAAAATATTACGCATGATGAAGCCATGGAGTTCGTTCGGCGCTTGTCAAAAATGACAAATATCAATTTTTCGCTTCCAACCGAAGAAGAATGGGAGTATGCTGCACGCGGTGGACGAAAAAGTAAGCATTACCGTTTCGCTGGAAGTGACTATATAGAAGATGTAGCTTGGTATCGTGAAAATGCTAATAGAAGTACGTATCCCGTTGGTGAAAAGCAACCAAATGAACTTGGCATATATGATATGTGTGGGAATATTTGGGAATGGACAGAAACTCCAGCCCATTCATATTCTATAGATGTTAAGCCTGAAGGCACTTGTTTTATTAGACGAGGCGGAAGTTGGTGGCATGAAGAAAAGAATTGCCGTGTGTCTCGAAGATATGCCTCTGACCATTCAAAAAAAACAAGAGGCTTGGGATTACGAGTAATTATACGAATAAAATAATATTTAGAATATGGGATGTCCGATAAACTCAATAGAGGAACTCGAAAATGGGTTGAGATATAGAAAGCAAAAAATGGTAGTTGTGATATTAGCAAGTGCTAATAGTGATAGTCATGCAACAGATTTTGTTTTACGCAATTTCCATGAAATGGATATGTTGTCTGATGATGTTGACTTCTACCTTCCTGGATATGGGATTAATCAATACAATAAAACCCCAATACCTGAAACTACTATTAATTGGATAATAGAAGATAGTAAACGTTTATTTCCTGATTTTCATTATAATAAGTTACGCTCCATTTTTCATCGTGAATATGGTATAGCAAGATGTATTGATAGTCCAAGATTGGGACGAATAGTGTTCAATGTTGCAGAATTTACTGATTTTGTATTGGAATTTACACGACGAATAGATGGTTTCCATTATCTTGGTGGATGTCAAATGGTTTTACTAAGACCAACTTATGAAGGAATCCCGAATTATGATGAAGCTCGTGTGTATGATTTGGATAATATAATCAATTCACAAAGCGGATTGTCTTTGGATTCCTTCTTGTACAGAACATTCCAAGTCATCAGAAACGGAAGTTTCGAAACAATCAGGCATTTTATGAATCCGTTATTGAGAAAGCTCTTCGCACATAATAAATTATCTAAATCTACAATAATACATGAGATAGATAATTTGTACGATATGGCTACAAGATATCATGATGCAGAAAGACATTACAACATTATAGTGCAGAATATTATTATTGACATGAATAGGTGCCTTCATTGGAATATAAGTGAAGAGGATTTTTATTTTATTAGTTATTCAAGTAGAAATGTCATGCAAGCAGAAACATTGAAGCGGTTGCTTCAAAATAAAAATATTCATGTTTGGATAGCTCCTGATGGTATTCCACAAGGGCGTGAGTATCCATTGATTATTCCTACAGCATTGAAATTAGCAAAAACATTCGTTCTTCTTCTTACTCCAGATTCTGCAAAATCCCAATGGGTTAGAAGAGAACTTGCTATTGCAATAGGCAATAGCGTAAATACCAAAGTAAAAGTTATACTTTCTGAGGGATTTACGGTAGCGGATATAAGAAACGACAACGAATTGGAATTCTTACTTGATAGAGTCCAAGTCAAATATGAATATTCGGATTTAATACATTCAAGCGACATGTTAAATTCTTTTATCTTGGAATAAATTTGTATTTCCTATTTCATTTATTTTAGATATGCCTACCAAGCCCTACGACATTTTCATCAGCTACCGCCGCAATGGCGGTTATGAGGTAGCACGACATATATATGATCTGCTTAAGCGAGACGGATATTCCGTCAGTTTTGACCAGGACAATCTTATGAATGGCAACTTCGATAAAGCTCTGCTTGACAGAATTGCCAAGTGTAAAGACTTTATTCTGATATGTGATGCCAACGTGTTTCGCAGAACCATCGAAGAACAAGGTGACAAGGAGCGTGACTGGCTCTTTGTGGAACTTGCTGAGGCTCTAAAACTTGACAAGAATGTTATTCCTATTATGTTGCGTGGTTTCACTGAGTTTCCCGAAGCACTGCCCGATGAGATAAAGGATGTAAGATACAAAAACGAACCACAATACGATACGGCATACTTTGATGCCTTCTACGAGAGACTGAAGCAATTCTTCGTAGAGGCTTCGGCCGATGACAATATCGTTATCAAGGAAACATCAGAAAAAATGAAAATAAGTCTGTTATTAGAGCATGGATGGCATTGCTACAATCAAGGAAAATATAACAAAGCTATGGACTACTTCCTTGAAGCTGCCGACATGGGGTCGGCAAATGCTATTAATGCCATAGCTTTGTATTACTTCGAAGGACATGGCTCTGAATGTAACCTACAGAAAGCTGCACAATGGTTTCAGTATGCTGCTGAAATGGGGTATGCCAGTGCCCAACGTAACCTTGCCGACTGTCTTCTGAAAGGATTAGGAGTGACACCCAATAAGCAAGAAGCTTTTGCTTGGTATATGCGAGGAGCTAAAAAGGGCAATAGTAAGTCGCAATATATGGTGGGTGAATGTTATAACAACGGATGGGGCGTGGAAATCGACCAAACAAAGGCCAAAGAATGGTATGAAAAAGCTTCCTGTCAAGGATACGAACCCGCAATAGGAAAGTTGGAAACGAAAGAGTGAAAACCTTCTTTCCTGCTGATAGGTTTGCCATCAACTTCTCCTCTATCCATATAGAAACCAATAAAACGTAAAACAATGAACAAGAATAATTACACACCCCATCCCATCGATACGGTGGGGGTGGTTTTGCCCAAGGGACTCGAAGCATTGGCAGAGGATATAGCGAAGAACGTACATGAAGTATGGTCGGCAGGGCGCATGAAGGATGGTTGGACATATGGAGAAGAGCGCAACGACGCAGAGAAAAAGCATCCTTGCCTTGTGCCTTATGAAGAGTTATCAGAGGAAGAGAAGGAATACGACCGTAATACATCTGTTGAAACTATAAAACTAATTTTGAAATTAGGTTTTAAGATATCAAGGGACTGACGTTGATAAGGCTATTACGACAAAAGCGAGATTTGGGAATAACGAAAACCAAGTCTCGTTTTTTTATTTTTGTTTGATAGGTTTTGACGGCTTGCAACATCTCTATTATAAAACGATTAGAAGTTGCGCTCGACACGAATAAGAGTACTAATATATGGCAAAGTCAGTATATGTATGCGATCAAGATGCAGATGTGGCTATCAAGACTATGATGGCTGCTGTGGTTGGAACTGCTGTAGTTCCTGCTCATGTGAATTGGGCTTTGACGGCTTCTGCAATGGGTGCAGGTGCTGTTGCAATAGGAAAGTGCTATGGCGTGCAGTTGACAAAAGATGAAGGCTGGAAGTTCGTCAAGCAGTTTGTACTCAGTGCAGGCATGTGGTTTCTCTCTATGAATGTCGGTTCGAAGATACTATCAACGCTTATGGAGTCAACTGGATTTGGCTATGCCGTTGGTGCAGCTCTTGATGCTGCGACATCTGCTGCATTTGCCTGGGCTATCGGTTCTACGGCAAAGGCATATTTCAGAAACGAGTATCTCGGTAAATCAAAGCTTACGAAAGAAGAACTTGGCGAGATTTTCCGCAAGGCATTCAGAGACCAAAAGAACAAGTAAATAAAAGTAAAACTATAAAAACGAATACATTATGTTTGAATTCTTTGAAAGATTAGGCGACCTGTTCTCTAATGGAGATGGTAGCCATTACGATACAAATGGACACGAGAGTGTGATTGATGGATTTGATGGTTCTACGCTTGATCTATCCCAATATAGTCCTGATGATATAGAAGATGCTGTGCGAAACGCATTGGGAACAGGCGATGGGTTGCACGATACCAGTCACGGATATGACATCTCGTTTGGTGCAGCACCAGATGTGGATGCCCGCAATTTGGCCAAATCAGCATTGATAACGCAGCTCAACACCAATCATATCTACACAACAAATCTATGTACAGACAACTTGTGGGGAGGATTGGATTCTTATTCGGGAGACAAGGTGTATGATGCCATCAACGATGCTCGCGACCATGGACGAATCAGCGACTCTGTATACAAGGATTTGATAAAGCTACTGAAAAAAGCATGTCACACACAGTAATCTATATATATTATGAGTAGGATTTATGATATGATAAAAGGGCTGCTACCCAAGAAGGTTTCAGCCAATAGTGGTAATTCTGATGAACAATCCAAACGTTCGGAAGAAGAATTGGAGACGATATGCGAAAGCAAATCGTTGCTTCAAAAAACGCAAGACAGTATTAGGGAAATATGGTTGCTATGCATGGAACCATTTATGTGAAGACAATGAAAATCAAATATGCGACAATCAGCAAGACTGGTCGGCGAAGCAATAATGAAGACAGCTTTAACGTCCTGGAAATGCCAGAGCATAATCGCTTCATGGGCATAGTATGTGACGGTATGGGCGGTCATTCTTTTGGCGAGGTGGCAAGTGAGGCAGTCTGCAATGCCATTTCAAAATACTGGCAGGAGAATACAGACACTCCAGACAGTGACAAAAAAGTTGTTATGGCTTGCAAAAAGGCTTGTAATGCCATCAACCAGAAATCCTACGACCTCAGCCATGCGGAGATGGGTACTACGATGGTCATGGCCAGCATTGAAGGTGACAAGGCAACAATAGCCCATGTGGGCGACAACCGTTGCTACCTGCAAAGGCAAGGTGAGGGATTGCTTTGCCAGACCGAAGACCATGTGCGCATTGACTTCGGATGGGAAGTGGTGTCACGCTGTTTCTTCACCTATCGCCCGGAAGTCGCTGTTCCCGACATCAGGCTGTTCACCATTCAGAAAGGAGACAGGATATTACTTTGTTCTGATGGCTTGTACAAGAGCATGGCCCCCGACATCCTACAAGCAAGGATGTTGGACGACAAGCCCTTGGAAGACATACTCGATGTATTTGACTTTCTCTGTCAAAAACAAGGTGATGACAACTATACGGCAATATTGATTGAAATAGAATAAAAGAGAGACAAGATGAGAAAGACACTATTAGGAATTGATTTGGCTATCTGTTCATTGTGGACTATAGCCGCATTGGGAAGCAGAATAGCATGGGTCAGCACTCCTGCAACATGGATTGTAATGTTACTTATTATGTCACGTCTGCTACTCTCGTTCACGCTTTACCATAGGGAAAGGAAGTCATGGGGTTCTGGACTGCTGTTCGTGGGATTTACCGTCTTTGCTGTCAGTGTGGGACTTGACATAAAACTTAGTAAGCTCGTCTCAAAAGTATTTCCGTTGTTGAACATCGACTTTGACCGATGGTGGTATGTAGGGCTTACTTGGGCTGTGGCTACATGGTTGTGGATAGTTCCTTTGGTTGTCTTCTTCGTCAATATTTTCCGCAAGGGTTGTCAGGCAGACACCTTGACATGGAAAGACGTATTTGGCAAACTGCTTTGGACGGATAAAACCGCAAGGACATTCTGTTCCCTACAGTTGATAGCAATAGGCACATTGTATGCTGGTCTCGCTATGAATGCGAGGCTATGTCTGTTCGCATGTGTCGTGGCGCCGGCACTGAGTTTCCATCTGCTTAAAAGCTATTATGGATTGGAGAAAGGAAAAGTGTGGGTGTTGGTTATATCCATGCTGATATTCTTCTTTGCCCAAACCCATGCCGGACTGTTGCGAATGTCCATGTTGGGCATCAGTTTTAGCATGGTGATCTATGTATGTAGTTCCTTCTACCAGGAGAAGAAAACATTATTACTGTCCGTTATGTCAGTCATCTATGTGGGCATATTGTTGCCATGCTTGGCCATAGGCAACAACCAATATACCTGCTTCAATATAGGAAGAACCGGATATTATTCCCTTGACACCTATCCGGGCATATTCAGCATAGAGGACAGGAAAACAGGGAAGATAGGACTGCGTAGCAGATACGGTCTGTTGGTGAAACCAGAGTATGAGTCTATCGTCTATCATACGCCAAGACATTGGTTTGGTGAGTTGGAACTGCGTAAGAACGGATATTACATCCTCTATGATATCTGTAATAACGAGTATCGTAAAGATAATCATATTAGCCATCAACTACAGGACAGTATCTGTCAAATAGTAGAAGAACACCTCTCAGAGTACGACTATAAATCTGATGAAAGACTTGAAGTAAGACTAATAGAAGCAAAGAACAGCCAAGTACGCACCCATATCAAGGCTTTGAAAAATGGGTCTGTCATTTACTACTACGATGACAAGGAAGCGTTTATACCAACAGATTCCGTCTCATATACTCCAGGAACAATAGTTTGCGACTCCTTGGTCAGATTGGAATGGTGTATGCTGAAATCACTTAGCTATACACACAATGCGACCACAAATGATTCTGCAGTCTATAACATTCATGTGACGCTTGCTAGAGAAAACATGCCCAAGCCAAAGGAGGCAGAAATGCTTGTGCAAAAAATCTCATGTTTTCTGAAGAAAGTTGATATAATATCAACAACTATTCCACTCTCTTATAATGAACGATAAAAATAAAGAGATTATGAACGAGATGTATAAAAAGAAGATACAAGTCGATGTGGACGCTATCTTCACATTGATGGCTCAACGAGTGGATGAGAAACAGATGAACTTGCTGCATGAAGCATACGACTTTGCCGCTTATGCCCACAAAGACCAACTGCGCAAGTCTGGTGAACCCTATATCAGTCATCCTGTTGCTGTGGCACGCATTGTGGCAGAAGAGCTGGAACTGGGAGCAAACCCTGTCATGGCTGCATTCCTGCACGATGTTGTGGAAGATTGTCCTTACACGATTGATGACATCCGTGAACGTTTCGGGAATGATGTGGCTTTCCTAGTAGGTGTCGTGACCAAGCAGAAGAGAGTCCAGTACGACCAATCTAAGCAGGTGGATAACTTCCGCCAAATGCTATCGTCTGTACAGTTTGATGTGCGTGCCATACTTGTGAAATTGGCAGACCGACTTCATAATATGCGCACGCTCAGCAGCATGCGCCCTGACAAGCAGATGAAGATAGCCTCGGAGACAGATTATTTCTATGCCCCTCTTGCCAATCGCCTTGGTTTGTATAACGTAAAGACAGAACTTGAAAATCTGTCGTTCCGCTATCGCTGTCCACGTGAGTATGAACAAATAGAGAAGCAGTTGGCTGAACTTCAGCTGTCGGAGAAGCCAGATGTGGATGTCTTTATCGCCAAGACTAAGGAGATACTTGAAGCTAACGGCATTGACGCACGCATCGAGCTCCGTATGCGCTCACCTTACAGCATATGGCGCAAAATGCAGTCCAAATGTTGTGATTTCGAACATATCGACAGCAAGCATTACCTGCGTATCATCTACAAGGCTGACGGCTTGCAGGAGGAGAAGAAGCAGAGCTTGCATATCTATGCCGTGTTGTCCGACTGTTTCAAGGAGCGTCCTTGTTCTGTGGTCAATTATATTAACGCCCCGAAGGAGAACGGCTACCAGAGTTTCCATGTGAAATTTCTCAATCCAAAGGGGCAATGGGAGGAAGTGCATATCTCGTCTGAACGTATGATACGCAACAACCGCCTTGGCTGTACTGCTGAACGCACGGAGGAAAACCTGAAGGCATGGTTGGAAAAGTTCAGGGCTGTGCTCAAGGATATAGCCTACCACACCAACGAGATGGACTATATGGATGGTGTGACGGCATCGTTCTACCATGACAACATCATGGCTTTCACACCCAAGGGCAAGTGTATCGTACTGCCCAAGTATGCCACTGCACTCGATTTTGCCTTCGAAATTCATACCGAAGTAGGACTTCATGCCGTGTATGCACGTATCAACGGTAAGCTGTCCTCTGTGAAGACGGTGCTTCATCGTGGCGATTGTGTAGAGATAGGTACTGCAGAGGATGCAGAACCGGAAGCAGACTGGCAGAACCATGTGCTTACCTATAAGGCAAAGCGTAGTCTGGGCAGTTTCTTCACCGACCGTCCCAAGATGGAGTATAAGCGTTGTACCTGCTGCCATCCGTTGCCGGGAGACGAAGTCATCGGTTTCAAGAATACCGAGGGACAGATTACGCTCCACAAGCGCAACTGCCTCACCGCTATTCGTCAGGCATCCAAGCAGGGCGATACCATTGTAGCTGTGGATTTCAAGGAGAACGAACAGTTCCTGTTCCCCGTTCGTGTTTGCATCCGTGGCATCGACCGCCATCATCTGCTCAACGATGTGGTTGCTTGCATTACAGAGCAACAGAACCTCTCCATTTCGAAGCTCCATACAGTAACCCAAGACCGCATTGTGGAAACCATGGTGGATTTTGAGGTGCATTCTTCCAACGAACTAAAACAAGCCATTGAAAATATCCGTAGGATAAAGAATGTGGATGAGGTGGCAAGAATAGAAATTGAATAACAAAAATGAACAACATGAAAACTTCTACAATATTAAAAATGACGGTATTGTTTCTGATTGTCCTTTCCGTAGTTTCCTGTAAGGGAACAAAAAGCGGATTGGATAATCAGGAATCCGATACGGTGATGGTTGCTAAAGACAGCATTCCATTTGTCTTGAAACATCTGGATGTTGACAAGAAAAAAGTGATGGCATACGTTACTTGTTCAGAACATACGGTTGATTCCTTGCTATCCATCGCTGATACAGCGTATAGCAAAACTGGTAGCTACAGTTTGGAAGACTTAGGCATGGACAATGAAGAGTACAACAAGTGGATTACAAAAGACTACAAAGACACCATTTCTATCGTTATTGCCCTGTTCGATTCATACGTTAGTATGGTCAATTCGGGTATGGATGAAGCAAGCGCATCCTTTGTCTGGCATGAGGTGGCATGACTGCAGATGAAGCACTTCTATGAAAAAACAGGTGGCGAATGGCAAGAACCTAACAGTTACGAAAAACTATTTCGGGTGATTTATGGAGTCATGGGAACATACGGCTGTGGTACCCAAGCCGATATGAATATGGCAGCCTGGCGTTCCGTCATGCCAGTTGACTATCGGCTGATAGAGGCATACAAGCAACTGGCGGATCTGTGTAATGACAAAGAGACAACTAAACTCATTCATGATGACTATATGTACACGCTAACCACCTATCGGGCACATCGTGAAAGCATTGACGAATGGTACTCTGACCTGCCTCGTGAGCAAGGTACACTGTTTGAATGGTTGCTAAGAAGCAAACTCGAAAATATCAATCTGCTCATCAAGAACTACAAGAGAGGAAAGATAGACAACAATACTGTCAAGAAGAACTTGCAGGAACATCTGTGTCTTGCAAACAAAAGACTGGTAAAACTGACCAAAGATTTTCTTGATAGAGAAAGAGATGACTTTCGATGATGTCAAGCCACTGGAGTGATAGATTAGAGGTTACTTTTCTCTCCCTATTATCATAAACGAGATAAAAAGAAAGACCATGTTAGTGATACATCCGACAGATAAAACGACCGAAATGCTCTCAATCCTTTATGAAGGGTTGGGAGCACGAGTGATAGAATCATCTTGCTCCAACAAAGAGATGGGGTATCTGCTTCGCCATACGTCGCCAAGTGAGCGTATCATGCTGCTTGGTCACGGTTCGAACAAAGGTTTATACTTCCGCAAGAACGATGAGGAAGAAGGCTTTGATGGTATTATTGTAGGGCATCCGCAAGCCTATTATCTTCGCAAGCATTATGGAGGTATTATCGGTATATGGTGTCATGCCATGGAATTTGCCAAGAAGGAAGGGCTGCATGGTTTGTTCTCTGGTATGATCATATCTGAGATGAGTGAAGCAGATGAGTATGGTGTGGTTACTGATAAGGATAGCATGGACAAGACAAACCGTCTCATGTTTACACAACTCAGAAGACTTCTGGATGACGGTACACCTCTACATGAGATACCAGAACGTTTGAAGGCATTGGACACCACGCAAAGTGACTTGTCACGGTTCAACTACGAGAGCTTTTATTATATGTAAAAATGAGGATTATGAATACAAAAAACATTATACCGGCTATATGGAATCAGCTGACAAGAAAGGGCGCTTGGCGAAATATATTCGTCACGCACAATGCTTTTGGCATATTCAGCAAATACAGCCACATCTCCCGAAGAAACGGTAAGCATAAGGTGGCATATCCATCAAAGTATGTTGCGGAAAAGGCTGCAGAAGCAATGGAAAAGAAACATGGCGTTCATTTCTCTGTCTATAAATGCGCATGATGTGACGGATGGCATATAGGCAAAAACAGCGAGAACAAAATTCCTGCTTTGAAATAGCACAATATACACAGAACGAACAAAGAAGACTATGGACATCAGCAGAATACTTGCACTCAACATTCCCGACATACATCCTGCATACGGAGGTGTAAGGGGAAAGACAATGTCTTCACGCAGTCAGGGCTATGCCTGGCCAGTTATCAAGGACGCAGGCGTTCATACCATCATTGACCTTCGCAATGACGGCATGAACCAACGCATGCAGAACCTTTGTGAAGAGTACGGCATGGAGTATTTCTACTATCCTGTTGATAACCGTGCCGATGTTGTTGAAAGCATGGTGTCGTTGTTTACAGAGTTTTGTGAGCGCATCGACCGAGGCGGTTTCTATATTGCTTGTGCCATGGGGTTGCACCGTACAGACATCGCTCTCATCACCTATTGGGTGTTCTATGGCGCTGATAAGGGAAAGGAGCCGCCGACCCTGCAAGGCTACCTGAAGGAAAGCGGCCACGGCACCTCAAAGATATTGCGAGTACTTAATGCCTTCTATGACAAGCTTACGGAGCGAGATGGCAAGGAGCCGATGTCCATCGAGGAGTTCAAGCGAAGGAAGCAAGTCGTCAACGAGCAAAACAAGAGAAACAACAAAAAGTAATAACCTCATAACAAGATTAATCATGGAACAGAAATATACCATTTGCTTTGTCTGCACAGGCAATGCTTGCAGAAGTCCATTTGCCGAGTGTGTACTCAAATCGATGCTCGAAAAAGAGGGGATGGACAATATTGAAGTATTCTCTCGTGGCACATTGGACTGGGGCGAGAATCCTCGTGATGCGAATATGGTACGGATTGCCAGAGAGTTGGGCTATGACCTTAAAGGAATAACTACCCCTATCACGCATGAGAAGTTGCAGGAGGCAGACTGCATTGTTATCTTTGATGCGGAACACCGTAATGCCATTACCAGAGTGCTTGACTATACGAATTGGGACAGGATTGTCATGTTCGACAAACAGGCATTTGGTACAGATACCGCAGTTATGGATCCGCACTATCAGACTGATGCCATATATCTGAGTGTGGCCTCGCATATTGTGGATGGGTGCAAGCGGATGATAGAACAGTGGAGGGATAATCCACCGACTCACAAGGTGTAAAGATTGCAGGATAGCAAAATCTTTCTGTCCCTTTCATCTGACTATGATGGCTATCATACGATGATGAAAGGGATTTTTTTCAGTCAAACAAAAGAATGATGATAGAAGATACTTGTTCTGCCCATCTTTCTTTATAGAAGTACAACTAACGAAACGAGGAGGAATGTACATGAATACGACAGAAGCAGAAAAAGACTGGTTGCGCCGCATCAGCGGACAGAAACCTTCCGACACAGCAGAAAAGCAGGTCAGGAAGGTTGCCAAAGAAGCAGTAGAGCAGAACCCCACTCCACTAAAGAAGAAAGGCAATGGTTTCGGTGATGTTGCCGGCATGAACGAGTTGAAGCAGAGAGTGACGGAAGGGTTCATCAACGTACTCCAAAACCGTGAATGTGCCGAAGTCTATGGCATCAAGCCTCCGTCCATGCTGTTTTACGGCCCAGCAGGATGTGGAAAAACCTTCTTTGCGGAGAAGATGGCAGAGGAGGTTGGCATCAATTTCATGAAGATCGTTCCAGATGACTTGGCTTGCACTTGGGTTCACGGTACCCAGCAGAAGATTGGCGAGGTTTTCAAGGAAGCAGAGAAGAATGCTCCTACCTTGCTCTTCTTTGATGAGTTTGATGCTATGGTGCCACGACGTTCGGGCGAGGAGGGCAACCAACATTATGACAGCGAGGTAAATGAGTTTCTGTGCATGCTCAACAATGCCTCCGACAAAGGCGTTTATGTCCTCGCAGCTACCAATCATCCTGAGCGCATAGACAAGGCGGTACTGAGAACTGGACGTATTGACGAAATGGTCTATATCGACATGCCTGACATGGAAGCACGCAAGAGTCTGTTTGCCTTGGAACTGTCGAAACTCCCCACAGAAGGGGACATTGACACAACCCATCTTTCTGAATTGACCAACGGCTACAACTGCTCTGACATCAGCTATATCGTCAAGTCGGCAGCTCGCAAGAAGTTCAACGAGACCATCAAGAGCCCTGACGGAAAGAAACATGGTATCACGCAGGAAGTATTGGTAGAAATCATAGCGACCAGAAGTCCTTCTGTTAGCACCAAGTCACTTCGAGAATATGAGCGTGTGAGGAACGAGTTCTCTCCAAAGGACAAAGGACTCAAACCTGTAACCATAGGCTTTAGATAACAATAGTAATAACCATAAAAATTAAATCAGATGAAAGAAAAGATTTTGGCAGCCTTTGAAAACTTGGGCTTTAACTTGGAAGACAACGAATCGTTGGGTTTTCACTTTTTTTACGAGGGTATCAACTTTCTCTATATGTACAATGAAGACGATGAGAACTTCCTCAACATCTCTGTTCCAGGCATTTACGACTTGGAGGAAAACAACAAAGAAACGTATAATGCACTGAAAGAGAAAATTAACTCTACCCTCAAATACATCAAGGCATACACTCTCGGCGGTAGTCTCTGGCTCTTCTACGAGCGTGACCTTCTTGGCAACGAAGATCTGGAGGAGGTGATCCGTCATATGATTCTTCACCTTGCAGCTGCTCTGATGTTCGCCCGCGACGCTATTGAAAAGATTGATAATGGCGAGAGTGACGAAGATTCCGATGACGATAACAACGACTAAACGACAAGTATTATGACAAGACATGAAATGGTGGTCTCAGTACTACAGTCTCTGGGGTTCAAGCCTCAGATTGACGATGACGGTGACATATTTGTCCGCTATCAGATGAAAACGTTCTATGTGATGGGAACCAATTCAGACGATGAAGACTATCTTGTTGTCGTATTCCCCCAGATGTATGAGGTCAATGAAGGGGAAGAAACCAAAGTCCTTGCGACCTGCAACAAGACAACTCGCGAAATCAAGCTCGTCAAGGTTTATATAGACCAGACTTTGAAGAATGTCTCGGCAAGTTGCGAGTTCTGTTATAATGGCGAGGAGAGTTTGAAAACCAGCCTTGACAAGGCGATAGAGATTCTTGGCATGGTACGATTAACCTTCATCAAGACTATGCGTTCGTTTGATTAACAACAATAATATATGAATGAAATGAAAGTAAAGAACGAGATCCAGAAGACCCAGGTCTTCAATGTAATCATCCTCGACCGTAGCGGTTCGATGGAGTGTATACGCCAAGCCGCTGTTGACGGCTTCAACGAAACCTTGGCTGGCATAAAAAAGGCGCAAGAGAAGTTTGCCGACACTCAGGATCATTTCGTGTCGTTGGTGACATTCTGTAGCTGTGAGACAAAGCATGTGTATGACAAAACTCCTGTGGCAGAAGCTAAGCCTCTGAATATAGAGGATTTCCAGCCATGTTGTACAACCCCACTCTATGACGCTATGGGCATGACGCTCACAAGTACACACAAACATGTACAGGGTATGATGGATTCCATGGTAGTCGTTACCATCATCACAGACGGTATGGAGAATGCCTCTCGCGAGTATAACGGCCAGGCCATTAAGGAACTTGTGGAACGGCTGCGTGGCGAGGGATGGACATTCACTTATATGGGATCCAACCAAGACTCTGTAGAGGTGGCCATGTCAATGTCTATCCGCAATGCCCGAAACTTTGATTACAGCAATGAAGGTACACGTGCTTCGATGCAGAAAGACAGCAGCACCCGTATGAATCTCTTCGGTCGTCTGGCAAAGTGGAAAACAGCAGAGATGGATGGTTGCTGTGCGGCTCCTGCATCTGAATCAGGACGTCGCAACGTATATGCAAACATGGCTGCTGAAGCCTTTGATGAGGAGGAAAACAAATGAAATCAACATCCATGAAACGAGCTTTCGTATTGTTTTGGCACGGATTTACCGCCATTCTTGCCAGTATAGCCAACTGGTTTACGACAATATTAGGCATGAAGGACGCCTCCAAGTATGGCAAGTTCATACGCCGTGTTGTCGGTTCGTCCTTTGCTGTCGTTATGATGATGTTGGCCGCTGCCGTGGTGTATAGTGTTTGTCATGCGTTCTATGAGGAACTTCCTTGGAAGTACAGAGCTAAAGAATGTGTTTATGATACCACGAAACTCTCCAGAGGAGTCACCTACTTCCATTTGTATGACAATCCTGGCTATGTCAAGAACGCTGATGGCAAGAAAACAGTTACAGATATTGACTGGCTATTCAAGCCGTTGGGTAGGGACACGCTGGCTTGCTACAAGAGCGGAGACAAACGTGGTTATCTAAACCTTCTGACCGGTGAGGTAGCTATCAAGCCTCAGTATGCCCACGCGTGGATATTTTCCGACGGTCTGGCTTGTGTCGATGATAATGGATGGCTGAAGTTCATTGATACGAAAGGAAAAGTAGCCATAGACCTCAAAGCTCCATACAATCCAGAGCATGACGGCTATGTATTTCACAACAATCATTGTGTTATTGCAAATAGCGACCTCAACGCTGTAGGCCTGATTGACAAGCAGGGAAACTGGGTGTTGACTGCCAAGTATGATGCAATAGAGCCAGTCGACACTTTCTGGATTGTCACTCAGGGCAAAAAGCAAAGTGTGCTGAACGCTTCTATGGGTACTGTTTTCCCATTCGCCGAAGCCAAATACAGTATAATGGATGAAATGATTACCGAGATTACTCCCGACCATATCATTCGCAGATATACCTTGCAGGGCAAGCTCATCAATGACTTCTATATCTACAATGTGGAGCAGTTGACATACGAGACCAACGAGTTGCGTTACGAGTCAACAAAGAATTATGACGATGAAGGCAACGTAACAAGTGAAGAAATGAATTCTGTGCCATCTCCTATACATGCAGTTGCTCGCTGCAAACAGTACGAGACAGAATATGATTGGTACGGTCTGATGTCTCCAGAAGGTAAGATTATCACACCTCCTATATATAGTAGCATCAAAGCTATAGCCTACGACCTCTACCTTTGTGAGGACTCAGAATGTAGAGGTGTTATCATCAATGGCAAGGGTCAAAAGGTTAGGTAATATTATCTTGTATGCTCACCAACGGAGAGGATGGTTGACAATCTGTCAATCATCCTTTTCCGTATTAGCAATGTATCATTTCTTATTTTAGTGATGGGTTTAAGCGTTCTTGTAATGACTGTATCAAAGCATCCTTCGCTGCTAACGTATCATCTTTTGCCTTAACAACATCTTGAAGAGCGTCCAACTGTTTGCGCAGAGACTCATTTTCAATCATAAGATTTGTATTGACAGATACATTTCCAACAGTATTGTTGTTACTACTAACATTGTTCGCCCTAAACGAACTTCCAACGCGAAAGTAATCCAACGGCATATGAAAGAAATCGGCCAACACCTCCAATTTAGAGAGGCTAATATCTTTTGTACGTCGGAAATAGCTCATTGTCTGTTTGCTCTTCTTGAACAGCAAGCCTATTAACTCCTGCTGTTGTTCCTTTGTCAAACCTGCGTACAGGTTGTCTATCAAATCCAAATTCAGCATAATACTATATATTATTACGATAATACTGGGTTAAAATGTCTTAATACGCTCAACATATTGAGTATAAGATTTTGTTTTATCCAAAGTTTGTATTACTTTTGCATGCAAATATAATCAAAATCTCAGATAAACAATCAGAGAATGGTAATTATTTCGCGATAAAATATTAAGCAAATGACACAAAAGGAAATTGCAGACTATTATAGTAGGCTATCGAATGGTGAGAAAGGGCGTTTTACCGCTTTCCTTAGTATGACACTCGGTGGCTCTCCGCACACTTGGCAGCAAAAGATATTGGGATGGACTCGCAATATAATAGGCAGACCCATGTTGCCAGTTGTCGAAAAGGAACTGACTTCAATTATCGAGAAAGACAAATGGAGGATGTCGTATTAAAATATTAAGCATCGACGTATATAATGAAGCGAATAAAGGACAAATACATAGACATTGTAAAATCACGAGTTGATATTTGCCAGCTCGTGGTAGACCTCTGTCCTGGCACGGTGTTAAAGCCGTCTGGACCCCATAGAAAGAAATGCTGTTGTGTCTTTCATCAAGAGGATACCCCTTCCTTGATTTTGGACACCACGATGAACCGTTACAAATGCTACGGATGTGGCAAAAGCGGTGATGTCATTTCTTTTGTAGAGGAGTGCCAAGGCGTTGGATTCATTGACGCTATACGTTGCCTTTTGGACATGTACTGTCCCGATGTCGATACCCATGACCTTTTCGACCAAAGCACGACCCCAGAGCAGGAAGAACGCGACAGAAAGGCAGAAACCATGTATATCTATAACCAGTACGCCCAAGAGTTCTTTCGAGCGCAGTACGAGGCAGACAATGATGAAGCTGCAGCCTGTCGCAGATATGCCGAAAAAACGGATGGTTCCACAAATGGGCGTTGGGATAAGGATTTCTGCCGAACATTCGGTCTTGGCTACAGTCCAGCAAGAGGGAACAAATTTCTTCAATATGCAAAGGATAAGGGACTAAATCTGCAAATACTGGTTGAGATCGGTTTGCTCGGAGAGGATGACAGTCGCCCAGGTAATTACTACGACTTCTACCGTGGGCGCTTGATGATACCGCAGCGTGATAGATATGGCAGAGTACAGACCTTCACGGCAAGAAGCATCAATCCACAGGCGGCTGTCAAATACCTCAATGGACGTGACAGCCTTATATACCGAAAGAGCACATCCATTTTTGGCATTGATATAGCCATGAAAGCTGCGCGTCAATCGGGTAAGGTGTATCTTGTAGAGGGCGCACCAGATGTTATGCGTCTTCAATCATTGGGTATAGCCAATGTGGTAGCCTCACTGGGAGGCAGTTGGTCAAAGGAACAACTTGGATATTTCAGCAAGTTCAGTTGTAGTCTGTGCTTCATCCCTGACAGCGACAAGCCCAAGGATGGTGAGAAATTTGGAGCTGGAGAAAAGTTCGTATTTGCCAATGGCAGACTGGCTACAGAGATGGGTTTTCAAGTCTCAGTGCGTGAAATACCCAAAGAAGGTAACGTCAAACAAGACGCAGACTCGTACATCACCTGTCTTGAACGTTGGGAAGGTCTGACAGAAAAGGACTTCATACTTTGGTATGCCGACAAACACTACGATACAGAAAGCACCAACGATGACCAGTTGAAAGTTATCAGCGATGTATGCGACCTGCTTGTCAACATACAATCGGAGGTGCTTCAAGCTTCTCTGTTGACGGATCTGAAAGACAAATACCGTAAAGCCTCTGTTTGGAAAGGCGCTTTAGCAGACGCTGCAAGAAGACGGCAGGAGCAGAAACGGAGACAAGCCATCAAAAAGTCAGATGAACTTGAAGGCTATCGTTTCTACAGAAAGGGCTATCACTATTACGACCTTGACCCACAAGGACGTGAAAGAGCTTGGACGAACTTCATCATTCGCCCATTGTTCCTCATTGCTGATGACAACAAGCCAAGCCGTATCTTTGAATTGGAAAACGAAAACCGCATCAAACGAACCATAGAGCTACAGCAAGCCGACGTGACAAAGCTTGACCGCTTCAAAGAGAAAATCGAAGGCAAGGGCGACTTCCGCTTCTTCGAGAAACAGGAAAAATACGAGTTATTGAAAGCATACATCTACGGCAAGACAGAAGAAGCACAGCGAGTACCGCAATTGGGGTGGAACAATATAGGTGAGAGAGGCTTTTATGCTTTTACCAATGGTATTGTATATGAAGGAAAGTGGAAGTCTGTCGATGACTATGGCATCATCCGACTTGACAATGAGAATTTTTACTTGCCAGCTCTTTCAAAGATACACAAGCGCAACAAGAATGCCTATGTCAATGAAAGACGTTTCATCCATGCCCCAAAGCGTGAGGTTGCTGCCCAAGAATACTTCATGTTACTCCATGAGTTATATGGAGATAATGGTATAGTAGCCATCTGCTTTTACCTCGCCACATTGTTTCGTGACATCATCACTGATACGACACGCTCTTTCCCTATATTGAATATCTACGGCAAGAAAGGCACTGGAAAGACAGAATTTGCACTGTCGCTCATCAATCTGTTCCAGAGAAATCCAGAAGTCAGCAATTTGGACAGCACCACCTACTATGCTATGGGTGACAAATGTGCAGAAGTCAGCAATATGCTCGTCCATTTTGATGAATACAAAAACTCGTTGAGCAAGAAGCATATAGACTTTCTGAAAGGTATCTATGACAATGCCGGACGCTCGAAAAGGTCAGCAGACGGGGAGCGAAGGGAGTCCACGAATGTAGACTGTGGTGTTGTGCTCACCGGGCAAGAGATGCCAACGGCAGATATAGCCCTGTTTTCAAGAGTTATCTTCTTGGAGTCTCAGAGAAGTGAGCGAACAAAGGAAGAAACTGACAAGTACCAGACATTCATGAAATTGCGCAATATGTGTCCGACCAATATAACAGTCAGTCTGATGCGTTATCGTGACAACTTTAACGCAGGATGGTTCAATGCATGGAAAAGAGCCTTGGGTGAGATAAAGAGCGAGGTGGATTACAGTACCATAGGAGAACGCTTCATTAATAACTGGGCAATGATGTTAGCAACCTACTATTGTTTACATTCCATAGCGGAAGAGCTTCCTTTCTCCGAGAAAGAAGTGCATGACATTTGCATTGAGGGGCTGAAGTACCAACATTCATTGTGCAACAGCACGGACGAGATAGCAGTATTCTGGTCGATGTTCTCCAAGGCAAGACAGCTTGGAGACATAAGGGAAGGACAGGACTACAAGGTTTGCCTGATGAAAACGTTGAAAGTGACAGCAAAAGGCAAGCAGCGCAAGGTGGTAGACTTTGAAACGGACAGACACGTCCTCTTTATAAGGGAGAAAATTTGTATTGCTAAGGCAAACATACAAGCAAGAAGAGAAGGCAAAGTTCTTATACCAGACGAGTCATTGCTCTCTTACCTTGTATCGACCCCAGACTACTACGGAAAAACCAACTCTCCGTTGAAGTTCTACATCCTTGACGAGAATGGAAAACCGACAAGAAAAGCCAATAATTCAGGAAATGCATCACTCGTGTTTGACCAAGAACGTGCGCTTGCGTTTGACTACCAGTCCATTTGTGGAAATTACGACATCAACCTTGTCACGGTCTCTGAACCAGAAAAAGATAAGTTCAATAACGAATAGAATGATATGGCATCACAAAATAACATCTATCCTCTTTTCTTCATATTGGAAAGGGTGCGCAATGGTTACATCCTTACTGCAAAGGAAGAAACAGGAGGATTAAAAGAAGCTGAATTTCGCAAGGAGGTGGTATCAGAAGACAAAATCAACGCTCGGATAGGTCAGATGCTCCACCTTGATGCAATGGTGAAAGAGCGTCCCGTTGTGTTTCATGTAGAAGCAGTCGGTGAAAGCACATACCAGATAGCGAACGAACGTTCTTCTGATGAACTGACGGAAGCAAAGCTCGCCTATGTCCACATCAACAGTAAGGATATAAAGGACGGCTCCATTCTGTCCTTGCTGATTAAGGACACCGACTCGATTGAGGTCTATGGCATTGAGGCTGAACGAGCAGCCAAAAGCAACAACATTCCACTGTTCAGAGTCAATGGAGTGCCTGTGCTAAGTTTTCCCAATACCAAGGATGGCAAGAAAGCCTTGGCTACTTGCGTTGGCAGGACACTACTCACGGAAGTCAGCATCCAACAGCTTACAGACTGGTACCATTCCCACAAAGTATTGATGGAAAAGGAAAATAAGAAAGGAAAATAGGCATATAATTTTGAGCAGAAAGATACAGAATATTGTACGGCTGTAAAGTTCTCAATATAAGGAAGTGTCACGCTCAATATATTAAACGACATAATAAAACAATTTGAGAAATGAGCACAAGAATTATCGCCGTAGCCAACCATAAAGGTGGTGTCGGCAAAACCACAACAGTAGCAAATCTTGGAAGTATTCTTTCCAAGAAAGGTTTCCGTGTGTTGTTGATTGACCTTGACGCACAGGCCAATCTCACAACTTCGTTGGCATCCTCTTTTGATGGAGCCACAATCTACGAAGCACTGACTGGCAAGGTGGAAACATTACCAGTCATTGAAATCACAGACAGTTTGCACCTCGTTCCTGCATCCTTGACACTTGCCATGGTTGATGTGGAACTTTCCACAGCCATAGCAAGGGAGAGCATCCTATCTGAAGTTCTGGAGAAAGCGGAAGTCTCAGCAAAATACGACTTCGTGTTGCTTGACTGCCCTCCCTCTTTGGGTCTGGTAACGCTCAACGCCTTTACAGCCGCTACCGACATTGTCATCCCTCTCGTTTCTGAGGTGCTACCATTCAAGGGACTGACCATGATTAACGATTTCATCAATATGGTAAGCCGAAAGCTCAACCCCCAAGCTCACATTACGGGCATCCTTATCACACGGTGGGAAGGAAGCAAGTTGTCAAAGGGCATTGAAGAAAAATTGCGTGAGGCAGTAGGTAACATCGTTTTCAATAGCAGAATACGCAAGAACATCCGTCTTGCAGAAGCCCCCTTGGAAAGTCGCAGCATTCTGGACTACGACAAGAATTGCAACGGAGCCAAGGATTATCTGTTGTTTGCAGAAGAGTTTCTAAATAGAATGACACAAGTATAGGAGGATTGACTATGGACAACAAGAGTCTGGATGCATTGTTCACTGGACTTACGGTGACGGGCAACCCACAATCGGAGATAACGAACACACCAAGAACGTCCGAAAAGGGAAAGAAGGGAAAGCCGTTGTCGGCACGAGCAAAGCAGAAAAAGCTGGAGAAAGAAAGACAAGAAGAACGGTTCTGTACAATAGTTAGTTCTGACCTTCTGAAGAAAGTGCGCATAATCGCCACTCGTGAAGGGTTACAAATTAAAGATGTAGTGGAAGCTGCATTTGAGAAAGCCATCAGTAACTATGAGCGGAAACATGGAAAAATAGAAGACGACCCTAAGAAAAACGTTAAGGATCTTTTCTGACTTCGAACATCATTATATATATCGATACATCATAATTGATTGTGTAGGAATACTCAATTATTATGTCGTGGTGGCAGGTTGTTGTGAAACACTCTGCCACTTACGCTATTTATACCATTCTAATACAAAGGAAAAATACAATTCTTTGGTTCTATTCTATATTCTCGTTAGAACCAATCTACCATTATCCCATTGGAAACCCCTGTTATTTGGAACTTTATATAAAGACAGTGGACCATGCATGGTAATTTTGTGTTCGCAATTCACGAATTACCAACAAAAAATGAATGATTATGAGTCCATTTATAATTTTCGCTATCGTATTGACCATCGCATATGTATTGTACTATGCGACCATAATAACAATGGATCTAAACGCGAAATCCAAGAAAGAAGGAGAACATGAGGAAACCATTTCTGCAAGTGATACAAAAGAAGTGGAAGAAGAAAACGCTCCACAGACCGTCTTGGAAGATACCAAAACTGGAGGCTTCTCATTTTTAGAGTCAACCGAGGCATCGGGAAATCCAGTCGAAGAAGCTGCAGAAACAGAACCTGCACCAGCAATAGACGAAGGCATCCTGCCTGAGACTACAGAAACTCCGACAGATGCGAATAGAGACAATCATTTGGGTATGGAAGACAAGTCATCACAGGAAGACAATCCTGAGAATGACGATGACAAAGAGGCTCCTATTTCAACTTCAATGTTCCACGAAGAAGCCACATCAGAAGAAAAGCAGGAAGAACTTTTTGATGAAAGCAAGGCTTTTGACCAGGATTTGACCCAACCGCAATATGCAATCAGCTCCATCATTGACAATGAGAAAGACGCAGCCTTGATTCAGCGAATAGACGCAATAAACCAAAGGTTGGTGGATTGCAAGACTGAGGGCGGATTAAGAAACCCAATGCAACTTGCCAGTGAGATACGAGAAAACAGAGAACACAGCAATATCGACTTCCAAGATGAATACACCCAATGCTAATATCCCATACAGACTATGCACTGTACTATTGGCTGTATTATGCATTCAAGATGTTTCAGCCAGATGTGGGTCTGTTGACTATTCATGGGGAGCGGATGGACTTGCCGAAGCAACCGCATTCGTTGGCACCATGATGATATACACTGTGGAAATTCTGTATGCCGTGGCAGGTATTGTGGTGATTGTGGCCGCATTGCAAATCGGTATAAAGATGAACTACCATGAGGGAGATATCACCAAAAGCATGATGATGCTTTTCGGTGGCATCCTCTTTATGATCGGTGCTTCAATTGTCATGCCAGCATTGTTCGGCTATCAAGACATGAATTTCGTATTTTAGACTATTTAATCGCGAAAAAAATAGAGTTATCACAAATTGTAGAACTAAAAAATTAGAAAGTCAATGAAAAAGTTTTTTTCAAACGTCTTTACTCCCATTAAGGCGAAAGTGTCTCACGCAAGGAATCGTGCAAAACTCATGATGATGGGTGCTGCGATTGCCGCTCTAACTCCTATCGGTGCTTCTGCGCAGAACCTAGCCGGTACTGGCTATGATGCAGGAACTTCCGCATTGGAGGAGGTCGCATCCGAGTTGGTCAAGTACATTCCGTATGTAGTCAACTTGTGTTATGCTCTTGCAGGTATCGTTGCCATTGTCGGTGCCATCTCAGTATACATCGCCATGAACAACGAGGAGCAGGATGTCAAGAATATCTTAGTCCTACAAAATGCGTTTGAAAAAACAAGAAAGCAAATGAAAGTAAATGCGCTAAGTATCAATGCTTTAAGCGATAATTTGAGTTTTCCGATGTTTGCCAAACTCACTCTTAAAAAGACATAAAAGACTGTTTCTTGTTTCCGTTTTGTTTCTCGTTTCTCGGTTTGTTTTCTTATCTTTACATCAGTTTTCCGAAGTAAGGGAAGAAAAAGAAAAGCAAATGTCAGCATAGGAAACCATATCTGACATGAACTTTCAACAAGAGGGAGAAAGACCCTCCAATGTAGCAGAATACAAAAACAAAATAACACTTCATACATCATGGCAAGACCAAAGAAACAAGTAAAGCTGAAAGAACCGATTAAAATTCGGTTGAAGTCGCTCGCAGATGGCAACAAGAGCATCTATCTTGACATCTACTATAAGGGAGTGAGAAAGTATGAATACCTCAAACTCTATCTCGTCCCCGAAATCAATCCCGTCTGTAAGGAACAGAACAAGCAGACTATGGCGGTTGCAGAACGCATCAAGGCAGAGCGTATCAAAGCCCTTCATGGTCACGGCATACAGGACTGGGAGACAGTAAAACAAGGCTCGATGCTTCTTATCACATGGATAAAGAAGTATTGTGAAGGTGGTGTCGGCATCAAGAAGTCAACGCTCCATTGCCGTGTGGAAATGCTGCACACCGTAGAGAAGTATCTTGACGAGACTAACAAAGGCTTCATTTCTCTTGAAGAGGTCAATGCGGAGTTCTGCCGTGGATATGTGAAGTTCTTGCGTAACTTCCCAAATTCCCATATCAAGTATGGCGAGCCAAGACCTATCAGTGAGAATACGGCAAGCCGATACCTCGGAATGTTCTCCACTGCTCTCAATAACGCTGTGCGCCAAGGCATTATCCGAAACAATCCGATGAAGGAACTTGATGCACGTGAGCGCATCCAACCCAAGGAAGGCAAGAAAGAATACCTTACTATAGAGGAACTTCGCACCCTCATAGCTACGGATAGTTACCGCCCAGAGGTCAAGGAGGCTTTCATCTTCGCTTGTTTTACAGGATTGCGATTAAGCGACATGTACCGTCTTGCGCCGATGCACATCTTCAAGACCGCTGACGGAAAAGGCGAATACATAGACATGGAAATGCAAAAGACGGAGAAGCCTGTTATAATACCTCTCTCGGAAGAGGCTAAGCGTTGGTTGCCGAAACCAAGAGGAAATAATATTCCTTTCTTTGACATTCCGACCACACAGACCGTTATAGGCAGGGCTCTCCGCAAATGGGCGGAAGCGGCAGGGATTGAGAAGCATATCTCATTCCATTGCTCACGGCACACATTCGGAACGATGATGCTCACGCTCGGTGCAGACCTTTTTACCACAAGCAAGCTGATGGGACATTCCAACATTCAGACCACGGAAATCTATGCTAAAATCGTGGACAAGAAGAAGGAGGAAGCCATCAACCTCATTGACGGTATGTTCACATAAATCATTGACAACGAAAACATATAGAGACATGACAATAACTATCAGACAAAAGGCACTTGCCAACGACAACATAAGCTTGTATCTTGACATCTACGATGGTGGCAAGCGCAAGTTTGAATTTCTTTCCCTCTATTTGTTGCCAGAGGTTGATGCAGAGACCAAAGCAAGGAACGAAGAAACATTGCAACGTGCTCACCAGATAAGGGCTGAGCGTATTCTTCATCCAGAGACCATCCCAGAGGTAGGTCACTTGATGATTGTGAAGGAAATCCCCAATGACGAGTCTCCCGAAGTCTTGGACTGGATCCAGACTTACATCGACTGGATGAGCGACAATACAGACTACTCCAAGGCTATTGTTGACCAGTCAAAGTATCTGAAATACCTAATGAGCGAGTTCCTTGCCAACAAGCGCAGACCTCACATCACTCTGAGGAAGTTCGACAAGGAATGGTTCAAGGCTTTCTTCCTTTGGTTGAAGAACGACTATGTACCACAGAAGTATGTACGAGTTGAAGCCAAGCCTTTGTGTGAAGGCTCCCTGCATAATGTTCAACAGCGCATAGTGACGGTGTTCAACAAGGCGGTCAAGTTCGGTAAGCTGAAGGCTAACCCTTTCTACCAGTTGGAGAAGTCAGACATCTTTTCCAAGCCAAAGTCATCGCATAAGCAGTATCTCACTCCCGATGAACTGAAAAGGTTTATGGCTTCAGAGGAGAGAAGTCCAGGAGTTGCAGAAGCACAGAAAGCTTTCGGTTTCGCCTGTCTGACAGGACTTCGTATCAGCGACATCAAGGCTCTGCGATGGAGTGACATCAAGAGAAACAAGGAAACGAACACGCTTGTAATCGTCCAAAAGAAAACAAAGGCTCTCAATGCCGTACCAATCGGCAATACCGCCTTGTCATGGATGCCACCAAAAGGCGATGATGATTTTGTGTTTCACCTTCCTGCCAAGGCTAATGTGGATGCAGCCCTTAAAAGGATAGCCAAAAAGGTGGGCATAGAGAAGAATATCTCTTTTCACTGCTCCAGACATACATTCGGAATTTTGGTGCAGGCGGTTACTGGTAACATTGAGACTACCAAGAAGCTGATGGGACACAAGTCGCTCAAATCCACCGCCATCTATGCAGATGTGCTGACGAATGAAAAGGTCAAGGCTGTTGACAACACGAAGAAAGCCTTTCGAGGTCGCAAACAACGTGAGGAGAACAAGCAAATGCCGAGGACAAAGCGGACAGCAGCCACCAACACTCATCCACGCAAAACTACATTTACACAGGATAACAAGTAAACAGAGCTTTTCAGGATAACAACCAGTTAATTTCACTTTTGTAGTCCCCATTTTTCGGGTAGGGATTTCTCTCTGCCTTGGGGGACTACACTTTCAAAACAAGCAGTACAACAAATCATAAACAATTAAATTACAGGATAATGAACAAAACTATCGACACCGAGACTCTTCTCTTGAAGGTAGAGTCACATGAGCACCGCATTGGTATAATGGAGAACCTACTTCGTGATGCCAAGCAAGTATTGACACTGGAGGAAGCTGCCTTATTCATGGGTATATCAAAGAGCAGTCTCTATAAGATGACACACAAGCATGAACTTCCGTTCTTCCGTCCCAACGGCAAGATTATCTACTTTGAAAAGTCAGAGCTTTTGAACTGGATGCGCCAGAACCGCAGTATGTCCGAGGCTGAGACCAAGGCTGCAGCGACCAAGCACATGAGTGAACTTTGTAAATAGACATGGCGATGATGAAGGACGATTTTTCCCATGAAGAGTACAGAAGCAAGTTGGCAAATGTCGCTGACCTTGCCGTGAGCTACATCAATACTGGCAACGGCTACTTTCGGATGCGTGATGCTTTCAATCAGCTTGCCGAACAATGCGGAGCCAACAAGGGCATCAATGATGAAGCAACTGTCGGCAGAAGAAAACTTCTTGCCCAGTCTGTTTGCATTGAGTGCATTTCACGATTAAGCAACCATTCTAATGACAGGTTGCAAGGCGAGCTCTATGTTATCGCAGAGGACATTTCCCCAAGGAGAGGACGGCACAGATGATTTTCTCTTTACTGAGAAAAAAGTATTGCCAGTTATGGTTATAATATTCAAAATTCACGGAACATGGATAAACAAAAGATACATTACTGCTTCACGCTGTCCGATGTACAGATGGAGTATCTTCGCTGCAAGAAGTACAAGATTGACCGCATGGAATGCTTCATGTCTCTTGCCTCTCTTGCTGAACGTGAAACAACACTTGTACCTATCAGCAAAACCCAACAAGTGGAAATCTTGTGTGGGCAATGTATGGTTGATAACACCCAACTTGCCAAACTCTGGGATAAAGACCGCAAGACCGTACCCAAACTGTTACAGGCTATGGAGGCTGTGGGCATTTCCTCTTCACAAAAAGTTGGAGACAACCGCATCATTACCCTGCATTCCCTCTCTGGTTGGTATGTGGACGGAAGATTTGTCAAGAACGGCTTTTCATTGAAGCGCAATGAGGATGGCTCTGCAATCATCCACACGGAAGTTCCACAAGCAAGAGTAATTGTTACGACAACGGAGGATGATACAAAGTCGGACAAGGAAGATGGGCATTCTGCCAATGGAATATCCGATACTGACAACAATGGCAATTCTTCTACGGCAGATATTTCTTCTTCCCTAAATTCGACATCCTCTAATGATAATGGAAGCGTGGGTAAGGTTGGAACGAATGGTAATCTTTCCGATGCTGTTACTGGTGGAATTTCCCCACATCAAAACTACTCCAGACAGTCTGTTGGCAATCCTTCTTCCCTGCAAGAAGCAGATGCCAAACAGAATGAGGGAGAACACAACACATATCCACAGCATCTGGCAGGAGGACAAACACGACAGTCTAACGGTTCTAATGCCAATGGTTACAAGGCTAACAGCTACCATAACGGCAATCAATAGGCATAAAGAGGTTAATGAGCCACCATACCGATAAATCATCCCAAAGGACGATTGACCGCCATAGGCTACCGCCAAACTGTTATACGTTTAAGCAGCCTTGGGGACGGACGCTGTTAAAAGTGCCGTCATTTTATAGGTACTTTTCGAGAAATCCTTTTGTAATACAGAAGCCGTGTCCGTCTTTCTGTATTCCTAAAAGTTTCTCGGACTACTCGCAGGCTCGCAGTCGTGACCACCTTTGCAAGGTGCTTGTAATCATCCCTTTTTAATCAGAGACAAGGACAAATGAGAAAGAAGAAAATCATAAGGAAACCGCCTACGGAAGTCCACACCTACCGATGTACGAAAGAAGAGTTGAAACAACTCCAGGCACTTGCCAAGGAGTGTGGAATAAGTCTGAGCCGCTATGTCGTTGAGACAGGTTTGAAGCACCGTCCACGCATGAGGCTCACCAAGGAAGAGGTGGATGCCCTCAACTCTCTCGCCATCGCAAGGACGGATTTGATAAAAATCAGCAACGTGCTATCCAAGAAAACGGCTGAGGAAAAGGCTCGGTTCTTCAAGAATGAGAAGTTCATGCGTTGGTGGATTGATGCCGTTGCAGGACTTATACAACATTGGTATAGCATTGAAGAGAATATCGCAACAAACGTACAGACCAAATCAAAGGAGGATTCATGATTATGCTCGCAAAGGTAGTATCGTATGGAGGCAATTCCGTAAGGTACGCATTGGAAAAGGAGAATGCAAAGACGGTCAAGGTGAACAATATGCCCGATGGTCTTGACCCTACCGCCATCTGGTACATGATGAAGCATCATTGCCAGTATCATCAGGCGGAAAGGACGGTGGGCAGAAAGTTGGAAAGGTTCATGACCACTTTTGTACTTTCCCCATCAAAGGAGGAATCTGCCAACTTCACGATGGAAGATTGGGCAAACCTCCAAGACGAAGCATTGGAAGTTTTGGATTCTGTTGGACTTACGCCCAACGGTTTCTCCAATGAGATAAAGACCAATTTCACCAATTCAATGAATTTGGGCGGATTGCACTCTGATTCCAAGTCGGGAACGCTGCACCTTCACATTGATTGTTGTCGTGTGGATATGGAGGGTAACACCAACGATGTACATGATATTCATCTTCGGGCAATGAAGGCTGCGGAAATCATCAATATGCGGCATGGATGGGAACAACCGCAGGAGATTCGGAATATGCGGAAAGTTGAGCTTGCGGAGGATTGCGAACATACTCTCAAAGATATGCAACAGTTCAACATAGACAGATACTTCAATCTGTTGCGCATGAAAGGCTATGAGGTAAAGCCACGCTACGACAAACAACGGAAACTTGTCGGCTATACTGTCGGCAAGAATGCTTCCGTGTTCAAGGCTTCTGAGATTGGCAGAAAGTTTATGGCATCAAAGATTGAAGACACCTGGATGAAACTGCACCCAAAACCTACACAAGTCAAGACAAAGCCTGTTTCTCCATCCGTTGCTCCTGCGCCTCGCCCAGTTCGTCCTGTCGTTCAGACTCCAACTGCATCACAACCAAAGTCGCAACCTCAAATTACACAAACGGCATTCAACATCAATACTGGCGATGAGGTCAAGAAGATTTGGATTCCGAACTCTGTCAAAGATGTCTTTACTAATGAGGTTCAGATTCCAGAGGA
>OGPX01000264.1_pt1 | contig 43934 bp, 35 predicted proteins | sample 1553101 | NCBI WGS metagenome assembly OGPX01 (sample SAMEA2579964, study PRJEB22360) | human gut metagenome | biome: human gut; feature: human-associated habitat; material: faeces | place: Denmark | collected 2008/2010
TAAGTTGGTGGTCACCCTTTTCTCCCCGTGCGCGCCGAGCCGTAGTTCGTCGTCCATTCGCCTAAAGTCTGTCCCTGGTAGTACCCGTCCCAGAAACCACGGTTGAACACGCGGGCCAACCGCTCGTCCCATCCGTCTTTATTCTCTTCGGTGAATGTCCCGTCCAACACGCTTTGTATAGCTTCCTGATAGCAGCTCACGACGGTGGCCACATATTCCGGTCCCCGGGCACGTCCCTCGATTTTGAACACGCGTACGCCCGCCTCCATCATCCGGTCGATGAAGCGTACGGTCTTCAGGTCTTTCGGACTCATGATGTATTTGTTGTCGATTTCCAGTTCCGTGCCCGTTTCGCGGTCTTTCACGATGTAGCCCCGGCGGCAGATTTGCATGCAGGCCCCCCGGTTGGCCGACCGTCCTGTGTTGTCCAGACTGAGGTAACATTTCCCGCTGACGGCCATGCAGAGTGCTCCGTGACAGAACATCTCGATGCGTATCAGATCTCCTCCCGGACCGCAAATGCGTTGTTCCTCTATTTGCCGGTGTATGTCGGCCACCTGCGTCATATTCAGTTCGCGGGCCAACACCACGACATCGGCAAATTGGGCATAGAATTTCAACGCTTCGATGTTGCTGATGTTCAACTGGGTGGACAGGTGTACCTCCTGCCCTATCTGCCGGCAGTACATCATGACGGCTACGTCCGAAGCTATGACAGCGGAGATGTCGGCTTCCTTGGCTGCATCTATGATGGTACGCATCAGCGGAAGATCCTCGCCGTAGATGATGGTGTTTACCGTCAGATAGCTCTTGATGCCGTGTGCGGCACAAGTTTGTGCCATTTCCTTCAGGTCGTCAATGGTGAACGTACTGGCCGAATGCGCCCGCATGTTCAGGTTTTCGATGCCGAAGTATATGGAGTCGGCTCCGGCTTTGATGGCTGCGGCCAATGATTCGCGCGAGCCTACCGGTGCCATGATTTCAAAATCTTTTCTCGTCATGGTGTGGGGTTTTGTCTGCAAAGATACGCCCTTTTCCCGACATACCGGAGACGCGGTAGTTTTTTTTGCTTTTTTACGCTCTCTTTGGGCTTTCTTTGCCGTTTCATTGAAGAGGGTGCCTACCTTGCTTCCCGCGAAGGTAGGATTCGGTTCGGCAAAGCCAAGTAAGAAAACTTCGTTTTCATTTGTCTCTGCTCTCACCTTTCACTACCTTTGCACCCATGAAAATAGGAAATGTGGAGTTCGGGCCTTATCCCGTGTTTCTGGCCCCGATGGAAGATGTGACGGACATCGGTTTCCGTCTCTTATGCAAGCGTTTCGGCGCGGCGATGGTATATTCCGAGTTTGTGGCGGCAGATGCCTTGGTGCGCATGGTGAACCGTAGTTTGGAGAAACTGGCGGTGTGTGACGACGAGCGCCCCGTGGCCATCCAGATTTACGGCAAGGAACCGGGTCCGGTGGCCGATGCGGCCCGTATCGTGGTGGAACGTGCCCGTCCCGACGTGCTCGACTTGAATTTCGGTTGCCCCGTGAAGCGCGTGGCGGGCAAGGGAGCCGGGGCCGGCATGTTGCAGAACATTCCCAAGATGTTGGAAATCACGCGGGCCGTGGTGGATGCCGTGGACATTCCCGTCACGGTGAAAACCCGTCTGGGGTGGGACGAAGGCAGCAAGGTGATTGTGGATTTGGCCGAAAGCCTTCAAGATTGTGGTATCCGGGCGTTGACCATACATGGCCGTACCCGGGCGCAGATGTACACCGGCGAAGCGGACTGGACGCTCATCGGTGAGGTGAAAAACAATCCGCGCATGACGATTCCCATCATCGGAAACGGTGACATAACCTCGCCCGAACGTGCCCGTGAGTGTTTCGACCGCTACGGGGTGGATGCCGTCATGGTGGGGCGTGCCACTTTCGGCCGCCCATGGATTTTCAAGGAAATCATGGATGTCCTGAACCCGGAGAGCGTGTCGGTTGCGCACGAAGCCGTGAAGAGCGGCTATCCGGTGATGAGTGCGGACTGGAAGATAGACGTGCTCAAGGAGCAGGTGCTCACCAGCGTGCGCCGCATCGACGAATACCGGGGCATCCTGCACAGCCGCCGCCATCTGGCCGCGTCTCCCGTGTTCAAGGGAATCCCCAATTTCCGTGAAACACGTATCGCCATGTTGCGTGCCGAAACGGTGGACGAACTTTTCGCCATTCTGGAACGTGCCCGCGAGGCGGTGAGGCAGGTTACGGATTGAAACCGGGAGGCGGGAAAATCACCTTGCGCCAACCGGAAAATCAATCTCAGCCGAATGAAAAATCGTTTGGCTGAGATTGGAAAATCATTCGGCTGAGATTGATTTCTGCCCTTGGGTGATTGTCGTAATCCGTTGTATATCTGTATGCTTAACAGTCTATAACCGAAAAGCTTCTTTTAGCCTGTCCATGACCTTGTCCGTAGATTCCTCATCCATGAAATCCAACATGTCATATCGGGCATAGACACTGCCGGATTTGGAGTGGTAAATGTTTTCGGGCATGTTGACGAGTTTGCGGATGGTGGCTTCACTGGTGTGCATGGCGTTGCCTGCGGGTTTCATCTTAAAGATAAGCAATGACCCGCATTCGTCTGCCGGGGGGAAAGCGGAAGGGTCTTTCTTCTTGTAACTTCCAACCGTGGTCCGGTAACCGCCTGTGTCGCTTACTTGGATGACAGAAAAGCTTTTCCCTTTGACGCTTCCCAAATAGAACTCCAGTACATGGGTATAAATCAAATCCCACGCCCAATTATCGGGGGAGAACCCGAAACAAGAGCCGGAAAGAGCTTTGTCGGGGGATTTGACGGCCTTGAGCGGGCTGCAGAAAAGGCGACGGCATTCCAACTTGCCGGGCAACAGCCCGAACGTCGGCATGACCTTTTTGAATATGACTTCAAAAATGGCGGTCTGGCATTCGTTGATAAGCCTGTGTGCGCTACGGAATTCCCGGAGCAATTCTTGTCGTGGGTCTGTCATCTTTTCCATGTCGTTCGGATGGTGTCTGAGGTGTTGTTTGTTATTCCGTAAGGACTTATCTGTCCCAACCATTTGCGAATCCGGAATTCATGATATAATCCGAAAGCCGATTCTAAATCATGAAGGATGCGGTAGGCCGGAGTGTAGGGCTTTTCTTGTTCCTGTCGTATGCAAATCTGGTTTAGGAGGCTGTTCCAAGAAGATTTGTAAACCCGTCCCAACGGCGTGTGGAAGGCTTCAGGCGAAGTGTTGCCGCCCAATGCGATTAATAGGAGAGGCTTGTTTTCCCCGTGCGTTTGTCCGTTGACGAAGGCCTGTATCTCATTTTTCCACTGCCCTTCGTATTGCCGGTAGGATTGTACGTCCTTGCATTTTATTTCGATAAGCAGGTTGAAGTATTCAAATTCCAAGAGAAGGTCGGGCTCTACATAGCTTTCGTTGGATGTATGTTCCGTTTTGCTATAATTGGGCCAAAATTCATAATGAAGCAATTCCCCGCCTTTTTGAGGCATGGACTCATTGTCGAAGCAAGAGGAACGCAGGATTTGCCATAGTGTATTTGCGGGCAGATAGAGTAAAGGCTCGAAGATTAAGGCTGTCCGCTCATCCTCCGCTCCTGATTTGTGCTTTATGCGTGCGTGTATCATACGGTGCCGGTCTTATTTTTTTGAGAGCTGTTCTTCCAATGTCTGTATCAGTTTGTCCTTTTCGTTGGGGCGAGGAGCGTTCTTGGTGACGAGCCGTCCCTCCTTGTCGAAGATGGCATAAGAGGGATAACCGCCGTTCAAGAGTATGCCTTCTACGGCTTCCTGTTGCGCTTCGGGCAGGTTGTAGTGCACGGTCTGCGCCCCTACGGAATAGTATTCGCGTATGATTTGTTTCCATGAGGCATCCGTGGTGTATTTGGCGAAGTAGAGGAGCACTACGTCACGTCCTTTCATAGCCTCCTTGATGGCCGGGACAAAATATTTCATGTCGCGCTTGCATGGGGTGCACCAACTGCCCCAGATGTCGGTATAGACCACCTTGCCGCGGTAGGGGGCGAGGATGCGTTGCAGGATTTCATTTCCGTCCGTCAACCCCTCTATGGCATCGTTGTCCTTCAGCGAGTTTTGATAGTCGAATGGGGTTTGTTGTTGGTGGACGTAGAATTCCTGTCGGCGGGTTACGGTTTCGCGCAGGCCGGGTGTCTGGATGCAGGCCAAAGCCTCGCGAAAGACGTTGTCGGGGAGCGGGGTGCAGGACTCTTCCATAGCCATGGTGGCTAAGAGCGTACGGGCATAGTCTTTCTGTGTTTCGGACAAGAGGGTGTCGGCATTGAGGACTTCCCAATGTTCGCGCAGTTTCCGGACGCGATGCACTTGCTTTACGGACGATGCGTCGGGGAGTTTCTCCAAAGCTTGTAGGATGTCCGTATGGTTTTGGTGGTAGGTAGCCCTGAAAGCCGTGTCTGTATGGTGGGCCTTTTGGATTGCTTTTTCCATGTATATCGTGCGGTTGACGAGCTGGATGAGGCTGTCCGGCACTTGCAAGTCTTTTTGTTCGGACAGTGCCCGTTTCAACTGCTTCATGTCGCAGACGACATGGCCGTGGCTATAGGCCAGAAGGTTCAGGTATTGGGGATAAATCATGGCGAAGTAGGTACTGTTGTCGTCGAGTGCCGTCGGTACGGGCGGCAAAGCTTTCACGAGGGAGTCCATCAGGTGGGTGATACCTGGCGAGAATGACTTGCGTTCGCTTTCGGCGGCTTTGTAGTAAAGCTGGATGAGGCTTTGGAGTGTACTGTATAGCAGAGTTTCGCGGTTGAAGGAACGGCTGTCTTGCGAAAGGTTCGGATAACAATCATAAATGCTGTCCAGACGGTGTTGTTGCCGGTTCAGTTCTTGGCGTACGGCCAGAAGGTACAAACTGTCGTTGGTCATGGCCGTTTCGGGGAAATTCCAGTTGTTCACTTTGAAGTCCATACCTAAAGTCAACTGTTCAAGGTTAATCCTTGTGTTTTGTTCCATCAATAGGGGGCCTCCTTGTCGCATAAAGAAGTATTCCTTTCCCGGTGAGAGGATGAGCGGCATACCACCCGGATTCGTTTCGAGGATGGCTTGGGAACGTCCGCCCAAGGGAAAGCGCATTTCGAAGACACCGGCTGAGTCGGTTTGTACGGCCATGGTGTTGTTGTTGAGTTCCAACATGTTTCTATAATAGCAACTTACACTGTGGTGTGGCTTTCCGGGAAGGTAGCCCCATAGGGTGACGCTGTCTTCGCGGAAGGTACAGGGTGGCGAGGGGCGGCTGTCGGGCTGCATACGCGAGAGGATGGCGAGGTGGTTGTCTTTCAAACGGACATAGTGTTGCGGTTTTCCCCCGTCTATGGCGATGGTGCAGGCCGAGTCGCCTTGCGTTTGAATTTCCAGTTGCAGAGTTTCTTTGCCGCTTCGTAAGGTGACGGCGGTTTTCTTTCTGCCTTCCTTGACGGAGACATATTGCCATTGCCGTACGTCGTGTACGGCAAAATCCTTGAAGAAGCCCCATTCCCACGCGCCGGTCGCGGCGTTAAGCCAACAGGCATCGCGGCCGACGGTTTGTGCTTGCAGGCTTACGGCAGTACAAAGCAGGAGGATGGATAAGATAGCTTTTCTCATGGTGTTTTCTATTTGTCGAGTTGTTCTTCCAATGCTTGTATCAGTTTGTCCTTGAAGACAGGGTCGGGGGCTTCTTTGGTGACGAGTCGCCCTTCCTTGTCGAACAGGCCGTAGGAGGGGTAGCCGCCTTGACGGAGAACGGCCTCCACGGCCTTTTGCTGTTCGTGTGGCAAATTGTAATGTACGGTTTGCGGTCCCACGCACTTATACTCCTTGATGATTTGTTTCCAAGAAGTGTCCGAGGTGTTGTTGGCGAAGTATAAAAATATGACATCCCGTCCCTTCATGGCTTCCTTCACGGCAGGAACGTCGTTTTTTATCGCGTGTTTACACGGACTGCACCATCCGCCCCAGATGTCGGTGTAGACTACTTTGCCGCGATAGGGGGCGAGGATGCGTTTCAGAATCTCGTTTCCGTCGGTCAGTCCGGCTACGATGTCATTGCTTTTGAGTGAACCTTGGAAGTCGAACGGTCTTTGCTGTTCGCAGACGTAGAAGTCTTGCTGCCGGACGACGGCCTCGCGCAATCCCGGAGTGTGGATACGGCTTATGGCTTCCTGTAATATCTTGTCCGGCAATGGGATATGGCTTTGCTCCAGTGCATAGAGTGTGGAAAGGGTTGAGGCGAAATCCTTTTGGAAACCGGATAGGGCAAGGCGGTCGATGATGTCCCACTCTTCCCTCAGATTCACAATCTTGAAAAGGTCCATGGACGAGTTTTTCTGGACGGAAGCTTCAAGTTCTTTTACGATGTCCTCGTGGTTTTGATGGTAGGTACGGACAAGGGCTGTATCTTTTCCTTCTCTCGATTTTATGCGTGCTTCCATGGCCAATGTATGGTCGATGAGCTGCATGAGGCTGTCCGGGACTTGCAAGTCCCGGCGTTCTTGCATGGCTTGTTTCAGCCGTCTCAGGTCGTATGCGATATTGCCGTGTTTGTGGGCTTGGTAGTTATGATAGTTGATGTAGTTCGAGATGAAGTTGGAATAGCGGGAGTTTACGGTGGTCGGCACGGGAGGCATCTCTTTCATCAATGAATCTATCATGTCCAAGATGCCGGGAAGCAGTTGGTCGTTTCCTTGTGCATGGCTGTCGTAGGATTGTGTGATTAGGCTTCCGAGGCTACTGTAATACAGGTCTTCTTTTGCCAAGGTCCGGAAGTCTTCCGAAAGATTCGGATGCTTCTTGAGAAGAGCGTCCAACGCGTGTTCCTTTTCAGCCAACCCTTTCCGGATTTCGCTCAGGCAGACGCTGTCACTTACCACATTGGGATACCGGAGAGTTTTCGGTTGGACGAAAAAACTTTCCTGTATGTCCGACAACTCATGGTTGATTCTTCCATCCTCGCCCATCATCAAAAACGAATTTCCTTTTATCCAAAGGAAACATTCTGACTGAGGACTAAGCAGAAGGGAAAACATATGAGACTGGATGCGAAAAAGTACTTCTGTCCGACCTAAAACGGGGATGCTTAACTCGAACCGTCCGATGGAATCGGTTGGGACATTGGCTATCTTTTGCGTGTCCTGAAATCTTTCATAGTAGATATATTCCAAGTTTTGGTTGGGAAAGTCCGGCAGGTATCCTCTTAACGTGACGCTGTTTTCGTGGAATTGGCAAGGGCGGGACGCGGCTGTGTCAGCCGGCAGGTAGGAAAGGATGCTTTTCGCGCTGTCCCACAGCCGGTAGGTCTGTGCCTTTCCGTCGTTGACGGTGATGGTACAAACGGAGTCGTTTTGGTAGCGGATTTCCAGTTGCAAGGTTTCTTTGCCGCTTCGTAAGGTGACGGCGGTTTTCTTTCTGCCTTCCTTGACGGAGGCATATTGCCATTGCCGTGCGTCGTGTACGGCAAAGTCCTTGAAGAAGCCCCATTCCCAAGCGCCGGTCGTGGCATTAAGCCAGCAGGCATCGCGGTCGGTTTGTGCCTGTATGCCTACGGCGGCGCAGAGCAGGAGGAGGGATAGGATAATCTTTTTCATGATGCTTTCTATTTGTTGAGCTGTTCTTCCAATGTCTGTATCAGTTTGTCCTTTTCGTTGGGGCGAGGAGCATTCTTGGTGACGAGCCGCCCCGCCTTGTCGAAGATGGCGTAAGAGGGATAACCGCCGTTCAAGAGTATGCCTTCTACGGCTTCCTGTTGTGTGCCGGGCAGGTTGTAGTGTACGGTTTGCGCCCCTACTGAGCCGTATTCCTTGATGATTTGTCGCCATGCGTCGTCCGGTGTACGGTTGGCCAAATAAAGGAATACGACGTCGCGCCCTTTCATGGCTTCTTTGATGGCCGGGACGAAATCACGCATGTGCCCTTTGCACGGGCCGCACCATCCGCCCCAGATGTCGGCATAGACCACCTTGCCGCGATAGGGGGCGAGGATGCGTTGCAGGATTTCGTTCCCGTCGGCCAGTCCGGCCACGATGTCGTTGCTTTTCAGCGCACCTTGGCAGTCGAAGGACGTTTGCAGTTGGCGGGCATAGAAGTCTTGCCGCCGGGCGACGGCCTCGCGCAACACGGGAGTTTGGATATGCGCCATGGTTTCGCGCATCAACGGTTTCGGAAAGGGGGTATGGTCACGTTCCAATGCCTCCCATGCCATCAAGGTTCCGGCCAGGTCTTTCTGGAAGCGGGTCCGTATGGAAGACGCAAGGAGTTCCTGGTATCTTAACAATTCCGCGTTTCCGATGATTTGGGGTACCCGTTCCCGAAATTCCGGAAACTGGTGTATTTCTCTCGCAATCTTGAGGTGGTTTTCATCATAAGCCTGCATGGCCGTGCTGTCAGCCGGATTGTCGCGGGAGAACTTTCGTCCCATGTCCACCGTCCGGTCTATAAGTTGCAAAAGCGTGTCGGGGAGGTGCAAGTCTTCTTGCCAGGGCAACACTTGCTGCAACTTCTCCAAGTCTATCATGACGGCAAAACGGCCGAGGAATTGTTGGTACTGGTAGTAGACGGATTGTTGCAGGAAACCGTGGTAGTCGGGGAAGATGGTGTAAGGTACGGGCGGTATGGTATGGCATAAGGAATCAATGGCTTGTATGATTTCCGGGGAGAGACACTTTTCGCCGAAATCCGAAAGGTTGTAGCGTTGGTAGGCGAGACGGTGGAGGGCACTGTAACGGATTTCTTCTTCTTTCAGGGTAAGGTAACGCCGGGACAGGTTGGGGTATTTGCCGATGAGGCTGTCTAATTGCCGTTCACGGCGCGTCAGTTCGTGCCGTACCTCGTCGAGGCAGGTACGGTTGTCTACCGAGTGGATGTCCCTTTCGGTCGGAGAGAATACGTCTAAATTCATTCCGACAGCCAACAGTTCGTTGCTCGTCCGTGCGTCTTCCCCCATCAAGATGGGAGTACGCCCGTCCATATACAGGTAATAGTCTTGTTCCGGACTGAACAGCAGCGTGAACGTGCGTCCCGCGATGCGGCAAAGGGCTTGTGCCGGTCCGAAGGCCGGGAAACGCAACCGGAAACGTCCGAGCGAGTCGGTTTGTGTCTGGAATTTGGGATATTCGGTGAGTTGGGGCATGGAACAGGTAAAAGTGGCATGCTCCATGCCGGGCAGATAACCGCACAATGTGACGCTGTCTTCCCGGTAACTGCATGGTTGCGGCGGCGTGTCGTCAGCCGGCAGGTAAGAAAGGATGCCTTTCGCGCTGTCCCACAGCCGGTAGGTCTGTGCCTTTCCGTCGTTGACGGTGATGGTACAAACGGAGTCGTTTTGGTAGCGGATTTCCAGTTGCAAGGTTTCTTTGCCGCTTCGTAAGGTGACGGCGGTTTTCTTTCTGCCTTCCTTGACGGAGGCATATTGCCATTGCCGTGCGTCGTGTACGGCAAAGTCCTTGAAGAAGCCCCATTCCCACGCGCCGGTCGCGGCGTTAAGCCAGCAGGCATCGCGGTCGGTTTGTGCCTGTATGCCTACGGCGGCGTAGAACAAGAAAAGGGATAAAACAGCTTTTTTCATGGTGTATTTATCGATTGAGTTGTATTTCCAATACTACTAAAAGGAAGAATAGCGGCGTTACGGTTATTCGGATTTCCGTTTCAGTATCACGCGGCTGTAGTTTCCTGTGGGGCTTTGTCCCGCTATAAACGCTTGGTTTTCGTCCAGTTCACCGATGAGGTCGCCCAATTCGAACTCCAAAGTCTTGTTTTCGGGATTGAAAGTGATCGTAGCTTGGTACTCAGCCATTTCGCTATAGCCGTCTAACACAGTGATGAATGCCTTGTTGCCGATGACTTCGTTGAGAGTTATCTTGTTTTCGGATACTCGCTGTGGTGAAGTGGTGGAAAGGTTCATCCATCCGTCGGCTGTTCCGCCATCTCCTTTCACGGAGTTGGCGTTGTAGAAATCAAGCTTGAGAGTGACGACGGCGGCTGGTATGTCATCATCATAGTAGTCGTTGTGGATCATTTCATCGGTCCAACTCCAAGTGCCGCGGAAAGGTTGCGAGTAGTCTTCTTCTGTGACATCCGTCGTCTTTTCAGTAGGAGCGTCGGTTTCGACCATTTCGGCTGTGGGCTCGTTAGCGGTTTCGGGTTCATTACCGGATTCATCTCCGTTTTCAGGTGTTGTCCGGTCCGAGATACGGTCGAGTGTGAATGTCACGGGGAAGATATAACCGTATCCTCCGCATTCCAATTCAGGCGTATCCTCGTTACCTACGGTAATGTCTATTTTTGTACTGTCCGTCCGGAGGGAAAGTGTGGCCGGCACGATGATATCTTTGTTTTCCAATTCGTCCCACCATGTCAGTTTGAGCTTGGCCGTATTGCCCTCCACCAGGACAGAGGCCACGTTGAAACTGATAGAGAAGAACCCCATCTCTTCTTTGCTGCCGAAATAGAATGTGCCTTTTGTGGAATCGCCTTTGAGGTCGAGGATGAGTTCGGCGGCTTCGGATTCGTTGTCGAATCGCCATGTACCCGAGAATTTGTCCTTAGCGGAAGAACCACAGAAAGCCATGCAAATTGCTGTAACGAGGATGGCCAAAGCGATACCACCGTAAAGGAGGATCTTGTTCCTTTGCGAAGGGCGGGATTGGGGAACGCTGTTTTCGGTATCCGGAGTGTTCGTATGGGATGTGTACAAGGAGGTGTCTGTTTGGGCTTCGGGGGTAAAGGAAGCGGTTGCAGTTGAGTTCTCATCTTGTGCATTGGTTTCCTCTACGAGGCGCCCCGCATGGATGTTGACCCATCCGAGGATACGCAGCACGAACTGCATGACAGACCAATAGAGCATAATGAGGCCGAAGGCCAGTATCTCAAGCCCTACGGCAAAAACGGTACCCTTGATTTGACGGGAGATTTCATCGAAGCCCGTGTACATAAGGTTGTTGAAATCTATACCTTTCGTAAAGAGAAGAATGCTGACCACTATGACGGCGGTAGCTACGAACGGCATCCAAATCAAGTTGATGTTGTATACGGCGGATTTGCGTAGCTGCTCGGCACCTTTGAGAGCAGGTTTGCTCCACGTCGCTTCTTCACGGAGTTCTTCAAAAGCCGATTTGAGGAGGATTAGCGAGATTATCGTGCATACGAAAGCGCCGAACCGAAATAACCAACCGAAAATGACGGGTAGGAAAGAGGTCGGGAAGAGCAATAGGGTGGCTGCGATTTCGAAACCGCAAGCAGTGGAGATACGTCCCACCATGGCGGAGGCCTCGTAATTCTTTTGTATCGACTTAAAGCCATTCAGTCCGACGAGGTACAAGATGTAGCCTATGATAGTCAGGGTTTGTGCGCTGAGAGTGAACGGTTTTAAAGGCAATTCTTCTTCGCCAGCCGCTTTCAGCAAGTCGTTGGCAGTGTCTATGGCAATGGAAGCCGTTTGTAGGATACCGGCCACCCAACCGGCTATGGCTACGATGATAACTCCCGTCAGGATGAGGCGGGTATGTTTGGTCCAAATTTCGTTGTTGTACATACGGATAAGGTATAAAAAGGAAAGTTATTTCAATCGGAAGTGGACGGGGAGGGTGTATTTCACCCTAACCGGTTTGCCTTTCTGCTTGCCGGGTGTCCACTTGGGCATGGAGGATACCACCCTGAGGGCTTCTTTGTCGAGATAGGGATTCACGCTTTTGGTCACTACAGTGTTGCTGATACTTCCGTCTTTCTCCACGCAGAATTGTACGACGACTCTACCTTGTATTCCGTTTTCCAAGGCTATTGTGGGATACTTCACATTACGGGCGATGTAGGACATACAAGCAGACAATCCTCCCGGAAACTCCGGCATTTGTTCCACTGTGTCATAGATGTTCTCGTCTTTCTCTGTTTCCGAGGGCTGCTGTTCCGTACTGGGGATTTCCGTATCCGCAATGGCGTCCTCCACGATGTTCTGCATTTCTGGTAGTGCGGGTGGAGGAGATACCGTTTCGACTTTTTGGGCGGCTTCGCGCCTTTCGTTTTCCAAAATCCGTGCCAATGCCTCGTCATGGATAAAGAAACCGTTGAACGAGGATGGTGCATAGCCCTTGAAAGCCGACACGATGTCGAACTTGAACGATTTGCCTTCCGTGATGGCAGGGAAGATGTAAGCCCCGGCTATCTGTACCCGGTTGTTGGGAAGCAGGTACATCATATTGATGGTATGGGAAGAAGATGACTTGGCCGCCTTGCCGTAGATGCGGAACTTGTAGCCGCCTGACGACGGACCGAGACAGAGGATTTGCGTGACATGCCAATAGCGGTCCACTCCGGCATCGGTCTTGTGAGGTACTTTCACGGGATACGCCTTGGCGGGCAGTTTTACGGTAGTTTGTGCATGGCTTCCGAAGGTAACGATAAAAAGCCACACCAATGATACGAAAGCCACAATTGTCTTTTTCATAAGTTTCATCAGTAAATGTGGAAGAATTGATTCCCAAACACGCTGTAAAGGTAGCGATTTTTCTCAAATGGAAGTATGCTGAAGTATATTATTTTTGCAATATGCCTGCTTTTCACCATTTACGTACCTCCTAAAATGCTTTTGTTGTTTTCATTCTATTTCTTTTTGGTGCTTTCTAAGACCACCTTTTCGTGTAGCCTTTTTAGGTAAAACGTATAAATAAAAAAACATTCCTCCAAAGAGAATGTTCTTAACGTTTGTATGGAAAGAAATTCTCTATTGGGGGGAATGTTATCCGTATCGGATTTTCCGACAGTCTATTTGCTGCAAGTCTTGCTGCTGAATGCCGTTAGCATCCAAACCATCTTTTCCTGTTCTTTCAGGTAGTCGCTCATCAGCGATACCGTTACTTCGTCTCCGGCTTCTGCTGCCAGATCAAGAACCTTTCTTTCTTCTCCGATAAGATGACCGTAAGTAGAAAGGATGTGTTCTACGGCTTCACTGCCACAGGTTACGCCTGAAATTTCCTTGATTCTTGCCACCTTCAAATAATCACTGAATTTGTTTGAGGGGACGCTGCCCAACGTTAAGATACGTTCTGCGATCTCATCGATTTTCTCGGCTGTATCGTTGTACAAGTCCTCAAATTTACTGTGAAGAACGAAGAATCCATGTCCTTTGATATCCCAGTGAAAACCACGGAGGTTGGTGTAATGAATCTGGAAGTCTGCCAATAAAAGATGTAATGCCGTAACGACGTCCGCTACTCTTTTCTCGTCCAAATGCAAATAATTTAAAGTATTCATAATGTTTCTGTTTTTGAGATTTAATATTCTGTTTATTTTGTTTGATGTGACAAAGATAGGCTATAAACATACGCTTGTCAAACAGATAATTTCTATCTTTGCATAGATTGATTCTATATCACTTTTTAAATCCTTGTTTGCTATGACTTTACAACAAATGGAATATGTCTTGGCTGTAGACCGTTTTCGCCATTTTGCCAAAGCGGCGGAACATTGTCGGGTGACACAGCCTACTCTGAGTGCCATGATACAGAAACTGGAGGAGGAGTTGGGAACGAAAATATTCGACCGGGGACAACAACCGGTTTGTCCGACGCCTGCTGGAGTCTTGGTTATATCCCAGGCTCGTAACGTGCTGTTCCAGGCAGGACGTATAAGAGATATAATAGAAGAGGAAAAACATTCTATGTCCGGAACGTTTAATTTAGGAGTATTGCCCACGATAGCCCCTTATTTATTGCCTCGTTTTTTTCCGCAGTTGATGAAGAAATATCCGCAACTGGATATCAGAGTAGTGGAAATGAAAACCGATGTCATCAAGTCTGCCTTACGTACCGGAGAGATAGATGCCGGCATCGTGGCCGGTCTGTCTGATATGGATGAGTTTGACCGTGTACCCTTGTTTTATGAACCTTTTCATGTATATGTTTCGCGCGAAAGTGAATTATTCGGGCGTGAAGTGATACGCACTTCAGATTTGTCGGGTGAACAACTGTGGCTGTTGGACGAAGGGCATTGTTTCCGCGACCAGTTGGTGCGTTTTTGTCAGCTTAAAGCGGCGAAGGCCAGTCAGATGGCTTACCATTTGGGAAGTATGGAGACATTTATGCGTATGGTAGAGGGGGGAAGAGGGATTACCTTTATTCCGGGACTGGCTGTGTTGCAGCTCAGTGAGGCACAAAAAGAGTTGGTACACGCCTTTGCCATTCCTTGTCCGACCCGTCAACTCATTCTGTTGACGCATAAAGATTTTGTACGGCAAACATTGAAAGAAACGCTTGTTCGGGAAATCCGTAGGGCTGTTCCTTCAGAAATGCAGGAACTACAGTCTACCCAGGTATTGGTATAGATTGTATCTATCGGTTCATTTATATTTTCAATCGGATTTGTAGATTGGATACGGAGGAAATGGTTTATTTTTGTAACGAACTAAAACTTTAAAAGATTATGGAACCGATTATCAATTCACAACTTCCTGAATTCAAAGTTCAGGCATTTCAGAATGGAACTTTCAAGACAGTGACAAACGAAGATGTAAAAGGCAAATGGGCTGTTTTCTTTTTCTATCCGGCCGATTTTACTTTTGTATGCCCGACGGAATTGGTGGACATGGCTGAGAATTATGACCAATTTCAGGCCATGGGCGTGGAGGTCTATTCCGTAAGCACCGATTCGCATTTCGTACACAAGGCATGGCATGATGCTTCGGAGAGTATTCGGAAAATCCGGTTTCCGATGTTAGCCGACCCGACAGGGGCTTTGTGCCGTGCGTTTGGCGTGATGATAGAAGAAGACGGTATGGCCTATCGCGGTACTTTTTTGGTAAATCCTGAAGGTAGAATCAAATTGGCCGAGATACAAGACAATAACATCGGGCGCAATGCAGACGAATTGTTGCGTAAGGTGGAAGCTGCGCAATTTGTGGCTACACACGATGGGGAAGTTTGTCCGGCTAAATGGAAGAAAGGGGCCGCCACGTTGAAGCCGAGTATTGATTTGGTCGGCAAAATTTAGTCACATAGGATTAAAATGTATTTACTCAGGTGCGGGATTTCTTCCTACACCTGAGTTTCAGTTACTCGTCTAAGGAGGCGTGTTTATGCCGTTTCCTCTTTGGCCTTGAAAGCCAAAGCGTACATTTTCATTTGTTTGAGCATGGCTACCAGACCGTTGCTTCGGGTGGGCGAAAGATGCTCTTTCAGTCCGATACGGTCGATGAAGTAAAGGTCGGCATCGAGAATCTCTTGCGGGGTATGTCCGCTCAACACCCGCACCAACAAGTCCACAATACCTTTTACAATCAGCGCGTCGCTTTCGGCGCGGAACACGACCCGTCCTTCCCGGTAGTCGGCTTGCAGCCACACCCGGCTTTGGCAACCGTCTATCAGGTTCTGTTCGGTCTTGTACTCTTCGGGGAGCGGTTCCTGTCCGCTGCCCATGTCGATGAGCAACTGGTATTTGTCCATCCAGTCATCGAAGCCGCTGAACTCTTCAATGATTTCGTCTTGTACTTCGTTAATCGTTTCCATTTTATTGGTTTTCGTTATAAATCACTTGGGTTACCGTCTGTCCCACAGCTTTCAATACCTGTCGGTCTATGTGCTCCATATTGTCGTTTACCGTGTGCCACGTGGGGCCGAACCCGGACGGGGCATCGGTAAAGTAAGGGATAATATCGATGCACGGGATACCGGCTATCTCGTTGACTGGTACGTGGTCGTCGGTGATATAACCCCCGTCACGCATCGGGAAGAATTGCCCGTATCCTAATTGGGCAGCCGTGTTCCAAACCAAATCGACGACTTGTGAGGCGTATCTTTGGGAATATCCTTCTTTGGAGAAAGTACTGCCTCGCCCGCCTACCATATCCATCAAGATGCCGAAGCGCGCCTGATAACCGTATACATGCGGGTTGGCCGCCCAATATTGCGAGCCGAGGCACCATGATGAAGCGTCTCCGGCCTGGTCGGACCATTGCGGCACGCCGTAGTCTTCTGCATCGAAACAGATAAAGTCTATTCCTATTTCAATGGGATGGAGTTGGATGAGCCGTGCCATTTCCAACATGACGGCCACATCGCTGGCTGCATCGTTGGCTGCCAACACCGGTTTGTGCCAGTTGGCAGAGTCCGGGTCGTTGTCGGCCCACGGACGGCTGTCCCAATGCCCGCAAACCAGTATGCGTGCTTTTACATCGGGATTATAAGATGCGATGATGTTACGGGCTTTCAGGACCGTACCGTCGTATGCCTTCACGTCTGCATATTGGTCGGTGACGGTCGCGCCGAAACTTTTGAATTTCTCGGCAATGTACGTACCGCAAAGACGGTGGGCTTCCGTGTTCGGTACGCGAGGCCCGAACGCGCATTGTGCAGCCGTATAGGCGAAAGCACTGTCTGCATTGAATTCTGGTGCGCCAGCCATAGGAATGCTGTCGGTTGTGCCTGTCCCGTTTCCGGTTTTATGTCCACAGGCCGTACAGACGGATAGAAAAACACCGAAGACAGTGCTCCATTGCAAGTTTAAAATCGTTCTTTTCATGAATCTGTTTTGCTTATTCTGTTTTCCGGTCAGCAAGTCCTGCTGTCTTGCACGAGTTGCATGACCCTTAGGAAATTTCTTCCCCAGATGCCGGCTATGTCCGTGTCATTGTACCGTTCGGCTAACAGGCGGCGGGTGAAGTTGATGACTTCCGCTGCCGATGCGCATCCCGGTATTCCTCCGTCACCGTCGAAGTCTGTTCCGATGCCTACATGCTCTACGCCCATGATGTTTACCATGTGGTTCAAGTGTTCTATGGCATCGAGGATGGAAGCCTCACCGTCTTCGCGCAAGAAGCCTTTATAGAGAGTGACTTGGGCCACTCCGCCTTTTCGGGCGAGTGCCTTCATCTGTTCGTCGGTCAAGTTGCGCGGTACGTTGCACAAGGCACGGCAAGACGAATGGGAGCAGACGATAGGAGTGGTACTAAGTTCCAGCGCATCGTAAAAGCTGCTTTCCGCTCCGTGGGAGAGATCCACCATCAATCCTAAGCGGTTCATTTCCTGCACGACCTCACGACCGAATGCGCTGAGTCCGCCGTGCTCTCCTTTCCCTCGCGCCGAGTCGCAAATATCGTTGTCGCCGTTGTGACATAAAGTCATGTACACGATACCCCGGTCACGGAAGTGACGCAGGCGGGAGAGGTCTTTCCCGATGGCGTATCCGTTTTCGATGCCCAACATGATGGCTTTCTTGCCGGCATTTTTCAAACGTAGCAAATCGGATGGAGTGTAAGCGAGGTCTACTCCCGTACAATGGGCTGCCGCCATTTCTTCTATTTGTGTCAGTATGCGGTCGGCTTTCGCAGTGGCGGCCTGTAAAGCCTCGTCCGTCCGTTCGCCTTGTGCCAGATAGGCCACCATAATCGTGGCATCCAACCGGCCTTCCGTCATTTTGTGGAGATCGACGAGGATGTTCGGGTCCCGTTGGTCAAAATGAATGCCTTTGTGGAAAAACATAGGGGTATCGCAATGGCTGTCCAACGTCAGCATCTTCCGGTGAAGGGCTTTGGCTTCGCGGAAAGAACCGGCTTCTTCACATAGCCACCGGAACAAGGGCATCATGCTCTCGTCTTGCCGCAGGATGAAACATTCGGGATGCCATTGTACGCCCAATACCGATTTATATTCCGCCGACTCTACTGCTTCTATGAGACCGTCCGGCGACGTGGCACAAACCCGCAGGAGAGGACCTGTCTCCTTGACGGCCTGATGGTGGAAAGAATTGACTGCGACCGGTGCCTCGCCAAGCAAGCGGCGTAAAACCAAGCTGTCGGCGGTAGGCTGTATGGTATGCGACGCATACCTTCGATCCAGTTGTTGGTCGTGTCCGAGCAGTTGCCGGTCCGACTGTTGGCTGTAGATGTCCTGATAGACAGAGCCGCCCAATGCCACGGTGAGCATTTGTATACCCCGACAGATACCCAACATCGGAATCTGCCGGTCGTAAGCCAGACGGATAAGCAGCAGTTCGCCCAAATCACGTTTGTAGTTGACACTGTGCAGTTGCGGAATCGGTTCTTCGCCGGTAAACAGTGGGTTCAGGTCGCCTCCGCCCGAAAGCAAAAGGCCGTCTACATGCTCCAGCACATTGGCCAACGCATCCCGGTCCTCAAAAGGAGGGATGATGACCGGAGTGGCTCCCGCTTTCAGTACGGATTCAAAATAACCTTCGGCCAGTTCGCACCCCTTTTCTCCGAAATTGCCCGTAATGCCAATTACAGGTTGTTTTTTATATCCCGGGAAGCGGTTGTGGTATTGGCCGTAAGCGGTTTCCCAGTCGAAGTAACCGGAACTCATGAGAGTTATTTTTTATTTAAAACGATAGGAATTTCTTTATTGATGCTCTGTTCCAGTGAAATTAAGGTTTCGGTGGAGATTACTCCCGGAATTTCTTGCAGCTTGTTGTTCAACAGTTCCATCAGATGGGCATTGTCGCAAGCATACAGCTTGATGAGCATGGTGTAAGGTCCGGTGGTGAAATGGCATTCCACGACTTCCGGAATGTGGTTCAGTTCCTCTACTACGCGTTTGTACATCGAACCGCGTTCGAGAATGACACCCACGTAGGTACAGGTGCTGTAACCCAATGTCTTGGGATCTACGTGGTATCCCGAACCCACTATGACACCGAGGTCGATGAGGCGCTGTACCCTTTGGTGGATGGCCGCACGTGATACGCCGCATTCCGCAGCCACATCTTTAAATGGAATACGTGCATTTCCCGTAATGATTTCCAGGATTTTCTTATCTAAATTGTCTATCTTCTCCATGGGTCTGTTTTTGTATTGATTGAACATTTTGTAAGCAAATATAGCCGTTTTTCTGCAAACTGCATGCGGTTTTAATAAAAAAAGACGCCAAAACGTGTTTTTGGCGTCTTTTTATAGAGAATAGTTCACTTATTTTTCAATTTCCAACAGTTCTACCGTAAAAATCAATGCGGAGAAGGGTGGAATTTTGCCGGCTTCGCGTGAGCCGTAACCCAGTTCCTGTGGAATGTAGATTTCCCATTTGGAACCTACCGGCATCTGTGTAAGTGCTTCCGTCCAACCTTTGATGACTTGGTTGCAGCCAAAAGTGGCCGGTTGCTTACGTTCGTATGAACTGTCAAAAACCGTACCGTCTACCAAACGTCCTTCGTAGTTCACTTTTACTTTGGAGGTGGCGGTAGGAACCTCCCCGTTGCCTTGGGTCAATACCTTGTATTGCACTCCCGAGGGTAAGGTCCGTACGCTGTCCTTTTCAGCGTTGGCTTTCAGGAAAGCTTCACCGGCACGGCGGTTGTCGCCATACTTGCGTTCCATGTTTGCGTCATGGTAATACTTCATTTGCTTTTGGGCCACTTCCTCTGCTTTTTGCAAGCTCATATCCGTAGGTTGGCCTGCCAGCATCTTGCCGAATCCCTCCAAAAAGAGGTTGCGGTTGAGGGTCTTCACGGAGTCGTTCCCTGCTATCTGTTTGTCTATGCCCGGGATGACTTGTTCCTCTACTTGCTGACGAATCTGCAATCCGGCACTGTATGCCTGCAACTTTTTGCGTTCGGCTTCCGAGAGCGAAGCGTTAAAACCTTCGATGAAGTTTGCCATATAGGCGGTGTCCACGTTCATACGACTGGTGACGTAGTTTTTCAGTCCCTGCGTGTTAGCCATACCCATGGCATAACTGAACGTGTCTACGGAACATGTATCCACCCGGACTGTTTCCGCTTTCTTGGCTTTCTTGTTTTTTCTCTTTGCGCTACCGTCGAAGCAGGCGAGGACAGCCAAGGAAAGAACCGCATATTTTAATCCGTTCATCTTCCGGTCTTATTTTTTGATGCTCAGCAATTCGATTTTGAATTTCAAGGCAGAGAACGGTTTGATTTGGCCGGCTTCTCTTTCAGCGTATGCCTGATCCTGCGGGATATATACCATCCATGTCGAACCGACGGGCATGTGGGTCAAAGCTTCGGTCCAGCCCGGAATCACCTGGTTGCAACGGAATGTGGCCGGGCTCTTGCGTTCGTATGAGCTGTCGAACACCGTGTCATTGATAAGCTTGCCTTCGTAGTTTACTTCTACACGGCTGGTGTCTGCCGGAATTTCACCGTTACCTTCTTTGATGACTTCGTAATATACGCCGTTGGCCAGTTTCTTGATGCCGGCCTTCTTGGCGATGTTCGCCATGAACTCTTCTCCGGCTTTTTTGTTGTCGCCGTAAGTCTTTTCAAGGCTCTTGGCTTTCACTTCCTTCATTTTGGCCTGGGCCAGTTCCTGAGCCTGTTCGAGGGGCATTTGGCCGCCTTTTTCCATCACACCGGCAATGAAGCCTGCCAGGAAATTCTGCAAACTGATGGTCTGGGTAGAGTCGTTGCCGAATACTTCGTAGTTGATACCCTTGATCATTTGCTGGCTCACTTGCTGACCGATTTGGATACCGGCATAGTAAGCTGTTTTCTTCTTGTCGTCGCCTGCGTTGGCGCCTTCGTTCAGACCTTTTACGAATTCAGCCAGATAAGTGGTGTCCACGCCGAGGCGGTTTACCAAATAAGGCTTCAGTCCTTGGGTCTGCGCCATACCGATGGAATAACTCAAGCTGAAACTCCAGCAGAAGCATTAGAAGTACATAAAGAACAATTAACAGAAGAAATGGTACAAGCAGCTTTAAACGAAGAAGAACAAGAAGAAATAAGTGCTGCCAAACCGGCAGCCGCGATAATACCTGTTTTTTTCATTGTTGTTACTATGAATTAAATAAAATTTTAAAGTACTTTAATGAGTTCCACATCGAAAATCAATGTGCTGTAAGGCGGGATGGAATTTCCTGCGCCGCCTGCACCGTAGCCCAGCAGGTAAGGGATAAAGAAACGGTATTTTGCACCTTCTTTCATCAGTTGGAGGCCTTCGGTCCATCCGGCGATTACTCCGTTGAGCGGAAAATCGGCCGGTTCGCCGCGTTGCAGGCTGCTGTCGAAGAGCGTTCCGTCGATGAGCATCCCTTCATAATGGCAACGCACCTTGTCTGTCGCTTTGGGGCTTTTGCCGTCGCCTTCTTGCAATATCATGTATTGTAGTCCGGAGGCAGTCGTGACCACGCCCTCTTTCTGCGCGTTTTCCTTAAGGAATTTCTCGCCGTCAGCTTTTGCTTGTTTGCCTTTGGCTTCCTTTTCCTTGTTCATGGCTGCTTCTTTTTCCTGAAAATATTGGGTCACGATACTTTGTGCCTCGTGGTGCGATACGGCCAGTTCTTTGTTTTCGAGTACGTCTTTGATGGCTTGTGCAAAATCATCGATGCAAAGGTCTTGCGCTCCCATGCTTTTGAGTTGCTGCCCGATACCCAAGCCCAATGCGTAACTTACTTTATCCATTTGCGGTGTTTTTATTAAAATGTTCTTACTAAAGCCGCAAAGTTAATTGAATTATTTGACCTTTAGGGTGATTTGCTTGTATTTTTTCCTATTTTTGTAGGTAAAAAACTAAAATAGATGAAAAAAGTTGTTGTTTTGACAGGGGCCGGCATGTCGGCTGAAAGCGGTTTGAGTACGTTCCGGGATTCAGGAGGGCTGTGGGACCGCTATCCGGTGGAGGATGTGGCCACTCCCGAAGGATATGCCCGCAATCCGGAGTTGGTCACACGTTTTTATAATGAACGCCGCCGTCAGTTGCAGGAGGTAGAGCCATGCCGGGGACATGTGTTGCTGGCGGCCATGGAGCAAGATTACGATGTGACGGTCATCACGCAGAACGTAGACAACCTGCACGAGCGTGCCGGCAGTACGAAAGTGATTCACTTGCACGGCGAGCTGACGAAAGTCACGTCGAGTCTGGAACCGGACAATCCTAAGTACATCCGTGAGCTTCGCCCTGAAGAGTGGGAAGTGAAAATAGGCGACCGTGCGGCAGACGGCAGCCAGTTGCGGCCTTTTATCGTTTGGTTCGGCGAGGCGGTACCGATGATAGAGACAGCCATCGACGTCACCTCGACGGCCGATATTTTTGTAGTTATCGGCACTTCCCTGAATGTTTACCCGGCGGCAGGGCTGCTGAATTATGTCCCGTCCCATGCTCCCATTTATGTGATAGACCCCAAGCCCGTGGCAGGAATCCATGGTGGGGGACGTGTGCATCATTTGATGAAAGGAGCTTCCGAAGGGGTGGAAGAGCTTATGGCTTGTTTGGAGAAATAGTTGCCGTGCCTCTCTGTTTCGCCCGTCTTGCCTCCGTTTTTGTGAAAGAGGGAGAAGGGGTAGAGATACGTCTTTCCCTCATCCAGGGATTTTGGGAAAACATGCTTCATCTTTCAGGTTTCACCGTAATAATCTTGTATCTAATGAGTTATGAACTGAAGGATGATTCAGTCATCTTTCAGCCCTGTTTCAGTCGCGCCTTGTAGAGAACCGGAAACCGTTTGGCACACGGGCCACTTTTTTTCTCAGCCGAATGAAAAATCAATCTCAGCCGAATGATTTTTTGTTTGGCTGAGATTGATTTTCACCTCTCTGCATGACGGGAGGCTGAAAGATGGCCGAACCATCCTTCAGGGTATTAATGCGTTTTGTGCCAGAGCTTTATGTATCATCCTGAAAGATGAAGCATGTTTTTGGAAAAACTCTGGGGGGGGAAGGGGATGTCCTTTTATGGTTCTTTGTTAAAGAAGACTAATACCATTGCATTCCAACAGGTAGTTTCCCGCTGTCTAACGTATATACATATAGTTAAGCGGATGAAAGGTATAGTTTTACGTTACTCGAATATGAAGCATAAATATAAGAACGGTATAGTGGAAGCCTTTTCTTGGACATGGGGAATAAGCATGCTGGCTTTAGGGCTTTATTTTTTGACTGAAAGGAACAGTTGGGCTGTCGTTTGCCTTGCTGTTGGTGCGCCGATGTTTAGAACCAAGTTGTGGTGGGCGAGGATGGGGTATTGTATCATCATGATGGGGCTGCTCATATTTTGTGTGTATGTATCCTGTTCCGGAGGTTTCTGGACTGTGGGCGAGGACTGAGTGTAGATGACGGTTGTTTGATGTATTGTCGAATATAAATTCTAAATAAATGAAGGGTATTTTATATAGGGTAAGCTATGTGGTATTCTTGATGTGGAATATGCCGATGACAGCACAAGTGGCAACCAGTGTACGACCGGAAACGTGGAAAGAACAGTTGGAGTACACCCTGAAGCACCACGGGGAAGAGGCTGTGAAAAGACGGGATGGAAATGAAGCGGGTCTCTATCTGAAAGGATATACTTACCGGGGAACGATTGATTCGGAAAGAGAACTGGAGGAGGTGAAATCACGCTTGTTTTCGGACGTGGCCAACACAGTGTGCTATTATGACAAAACTCATGATGCCTACGACGTGGTGAGCGTGGGGCTGATGAGGTGCTTGTCGGGCGTGATGGGGCGGCCCGTTATGATTGACGTCATTCGCGGCGATTGTGAAAAGGGGATGCATGCGGGCATGGAAACCATTGAACTGGAATGGTGCAGGAATGGCAATACCTACCGTTCGTGGGCAGTAGCGGAGAAAGGGGGACGTATTGTTTTTGAAAATATAGGTTGCCTTATTGCAGACATGGAAAGTATGGAGCAATGCGACAGGGACAGCGCGGAATCGGAAAGAGAAAAAGTATTCGAGAGGTCCTGTACGTTGAAGAACTTGTTGGGGATGGAACTTTATTCATATAGCATGTATTGCCGCTCTTCCTTTGGCGAAGACGGAATTTTGAAGTCTGTCCAAATGTGTGCCAAGCAGTCTTCTGCTTTTGGGTGGCATTGTTCGGCTGATATTTATACGGAGGACGGGGCAATAGACCAAGATGCTTACCATCTTTGTCACTGGAAGAATGAGGTCACCCCTCCTTGGGGCAGCACCGTGGGTGAAAGCGGAACATTTACACACAAGAAAGAATAATGGAACAAAGAAGAGGGCGAAGTTGCCGTCGGGTATATGTGTTAAAAAAACAAAAGCAAACAGGCGTTTCCGCTGTTTTCTACCTAAAAAGTAGTATACTTGCACAAGTTATTGATATAAAAATGAATTTAAACCAATTAAAACGATGAAAAAGTATATTTGTACAGTATGCCAGTGGGTTTACGACCCTGAGGTAGGAGACCCTGAATCTGGTATTGAGCCGGGTACGGCTTTTGAAGATATTCCCGAAGACTGGGTTTGTCCGGTTTGCGGTGTGGGCAAGGATGATTTCGAGCCTTACGAGGAATAAGATTTAAAAAGGGACAAAAGCGAAATTGCTTCCGGTCTGAATTCAGACCGGAAGCAATTTTGTTTTTAAGACCTCCCATTGTTCCAAAGCGTTTTTAATGGTTTCGTCCATATTGAAGTAACGATATAATCCTAACCGTCCTCCGAATGTAATGTGGGGGCATTTCCGTTGTGCCAATTCTTGGTATTGCCGGTAAAGTGTATCGTTTTTTTTGTCATTGACCGGGTAGAAAGGTTCCCGGCCTTTGTCCCATGTTTGTGGAAACTCGTGTGTGACGATGGAGACCGGTTGCGTACCGAAGGCGAAATGCTTATGTTCGATGCTTCGGGTATAAGGTATCCGGCTGTCCGTTTCGTTGATGACTGCGATGCCTTGTACGTTGGGGCGCTCGAAGAAAACGTGTTCAAACGTCAGGCTTCTGTATTCCAGTGCTCCCAGGCGATAGTCGAAAAAAGCATCAATCGCTCCGGTATATAAAATATGTCCGGCTTTCTTCGTCCAATAGTCCTTGTCGGCGAGAAAATCGGAATTCAACCGTACTTCCGTACCCTCCAGCATTTTGTCCACCCAGGGTGAGTATCCTGCCATGGGAACTCCTTGATAAGGGTCGTTGAAATAATTGTTGTCGAAAGTGAAACGCAAGGGCAGGCGTTCGATGATGAAAGGAGGCAGCTCCGTGGCTTTCCGCCCCCATTGTTTTTCAGTATATCCTTTAATCAGGGTTTCATACATCGTGCGGCCTACCATGGAGATGGCTTTTTCCTCCAGGTTCCGGGGGTGGGGATAAATCCCTTGCTCTTGCCGTAACCGCAGTACGGCCTCTTCCGGAGTTTGGGTACCGTACAGTTGGTAGAAAGTGTGCATGTTGAACGGCAAGTTGTACATTTTGCCGCCGTATCGTGCCAAAGGGCAATAACGGAAATGGTTAAACCGGGTAAATAAGTTGGCAAAGTCCCACACTTCCTGGTGGCGTGTATGGAAGACGTGAGGCCCGTATGAATGTACATTGATGCCCTCCCGCACTTCATCGCGAATGTTCCCGCCTGTGAAAGCCCGTTTTTCGATGACCAAGCAACGCCATCCGGCCTGATGTGCCAGATAGGCCGTGACACAGCCATATAAGCCGCTGCCTACTATAATCAAGTCATATTCTTTTTTCATGGAATTTATATGATTAGTCCTATACCTAATATACCTTGCAAGTTTAAGTCTTCCGTAGCATCGAAATCGGCAATCCTCCGATCGATATAGTCAGCCAATTCTTTTTCGCTGAATGTCCAAGCGATGCGTTGTTCGTAAAGCAAAGACCTCCATGCTTGTGCCGTGAGTTCTTCTGGTGACAGAGCATGCAAGGTATCAGGATAATTATCAGTAAAAACTGTTTTTACACCTGCGTAGAGGAGGAAACGATCAATGGATTCTTGGCAGAAAACGGAGAAAACACCACCCTTTTCCGTGTGACGGTTGATGGAAGCTTTGAGGTTTCGGATCATATCGCTTTGGGTTGTCCAATAATTCTTATTTTTCTTATGACGTTCCAGAAGGTAAAAGTGGGGTAGGATGAAGTTTCCTTTCGTTTCGTCACCGAAATCAAAATTCCGGCTGAGTACAGGAACTATTCTCTTGTCCACGTCATGAAGTATTGCATCCATGTCCCCAGACATCCATCCTTCATTTAAAATCCGACAGATGGCCCATCCGGCAGCGGTCGCTTTTTGAGATATCTTGGGAAGTTGGGATACGCATCTCTCGAAGCACCGTAATGCAAAGTCATGGTAAATGTCTACACCTAATCGTTGAGAAACTTTGAACAGTAGAAGGGAAACCTCTGCCTGTTCGGCACAAAAGTCCGGTGTGTCTATAAACTGGTGGTTTACCATTACGGTGTTGGCTATCTGCCACGACATTTTTTCACGAATTTCCATTATGGCTGTTTTTATATTAGAGATTGAAAGAAATGGATAAGTTTGGACGTATGTGTATCCATTGTAAATTCCATCCGATGTTTCCGCACATTTCTTTTTAGGGTATCCATGAAATCCCTGTCATATAATTGTGCGGACAGTTCGGTGATGGAATCATACAAAATGCCTATGCCATATTGTTCCGACAGTTCTTTTGAAGCTACGATATGTTCTGCATTCCGTCGCAGGATCATGGGAAGACCGGCTGAGGTCAATGTGCCCACTCTTGCGGGGATATTCAGATCATCCCACATGACACGGAACAAATCTCCCCTGTTCCGGCTGTGGTCGGCATGTAGCCAACCCGCATCATAACGGGAAAATTCTTCCACCCATTTTTCACTGGGGCAATAGGCATGTACATGGAAATATCCTTGTGCAACCCTGCCATACAAATTATTGCCCGCGTTCTTCTGTCTGTAATAACTGGCCGAGTATAAATGCACATGGATGCGGTGTGCGGCCAGCTTCCGCATGTCTTCTACGGAAATCCCTATCATTCGTCCGATTACTACCGTATGTATTTCTCCGTCCGAAGCCGAGATTTTAGGCGAAAACGGTCTTTCGAAATATTCTTTTTTGGGCATCTCCTGATCCAAAATCAGATAAGGTTTGTCTGTCGGCAGAAACAAATCATACCATTCTTTTGTCCGCTGGTTTGTGATAATGTTTCCGGCTGAAAGTTCGTACAGTTCCATCAGTTTCGGCCAAGTCCCGAAACGTATGCAAAGCTGCGGTCCTTCTTTCAGATGCCATACGAAAGGCACGTGTATGCCAGCCTTCCGCAACTCCATCATGCTGTCATACACAAACTCCAAGGAAGAACAGCAGAAACACAGGTAAATCAAGTCCGGGCAAATGTCTCTGACCCTTTCCGTCCAATCTGCTCCACGGGGAATGGTTTCAATATGCCCGAACGGGAACGGGCCTATGCTTTCATGAGCCATTGAAGGCACAGGATACCAATAGCCATACAGTTGGCATCCGGCTTCTTCCCAGGCACAAAAACGTTCCGGATTGTAATTCAACGCCCCGATGACGAGTATCTTCATCAACGGTTTACCGGGGATGGAACGCGCCACCGGTGCATACGTTCCTTTTTCGTCCAATAGTCGGTAACGGCTCATACGGATTCTTATCGGTTCCTTCACTTGGTAATAGTCCTTGTACTTATACAGGTTGCCCCCGAAATCTTCTTCGCAAATCTTATGTCTTTGCCAAGGATGGTTCGTCCATTTCGCGGTGATTCTCAGGGTCGGCATGAAGATACCCTGTCCGGCCAGTTTATGCCAGAACATGATAAAGAGGTCCGCTGTTACCAGTTCTTGTCGTTCCGTCCATCGGTCGGCAGTCTTACGGTGGGCGGCCTGTACCAATTGCAAGGAATGCCCGGACATCATGGTCAGTGAATCTGTATTGTCTCTTGGGGCATAGGCATCAGTGTCATCGAAGTTCAGTCCTGAATAAACCAGAACGACCCGTTCATCAACCTCGAAAGCCTGTTTCAAGTCCTTTAGGTGGTCGGCATAAAAGAAATCATCCGATGGAAGATAGGCAATGTATCCGTACCGTGCGGCATCCAACCCTTTATTCAAAGCATATCCCATTCCGCGGTTATCTGAATAATGCAAGTATTTGATTCTTTCATCCTGCGGCAGGTCGCCAATGATTCTGTCCGTAGCGTCTGTTGAACCATCATTCACGATAATCAGTTCCCACTGCGGGTACGATTGCCTTATCAGGCTCATGACCGCCCTGCGGATAAAATAAGCCTGATTATAAGTAGGCATGATAACCGAAAAACCATTTACCATAACGTATTCTTGTTTAAAGAGATTTTGGAAAAGACCAGATGCCATAGTTTCACCTTATGGGTATAGACATAGCCGGGCAGTTTGGAATTACCTCTAAAAGCCCTTTCCACGACAGGCCGGACTTCAGGTGTCATGCAGACCACGTAATAATCCGGTTCTTCCATGACAGACTGTATGGTGAACGTCAGTTTCTCCCCCTCCATGGCATCTATGGTCAGGGAGTCTCCCTTGTCCAAGGAAAGATAAGTGTTTTTGACTATGTAAGCCTTATATCCCCCTTTTCCCTTCAGGACATCTGCCGTTACTTTCTGGTTGATGTCCACCGTGTTTAACATCACGACAATGGCCACCAACATACACAACAATACGGTAGAAATGCCGTAGTGCAGTAAAAAAGCATGTATGGTGTTCCTCTCTTTCATGATTCGGCCAGTTCCAGTTGGTTCTTGACTAATTCCCAATAATACCCTTTCTTACTCACGAGTTCCTTGTGTGTGCCGGATTCCACTACGCAGCCATGGCGCAGCACGATGATATGGTCGGCATTCTTCACGGTCGACAGGCGGTGCGCGATGACCAACAACGTACGCCCCCGGCATATACGGCCTATGTTTTCCGTAATGTGGTGCTCATTCTCCGCATCCAGCGAACTGGTAGCCTCATCCAGCATCAGGTAAAGCGGATTCTTGTAAATAGCCCTCGCTATCATGATGCGTTGCTTCTCTCCCCCGCTTACTCCTATGCCCTCGGCTCCTATATGGGTCTGCAAGCCCAAGGGAAGTCCGCCGATGTATTCGTCCAGGCAAACCGAACGGATGGCCTCGTCCATCCGTTTCCCGTCAAAAGCTTCCCCCATAGTGATATTGTTCTGTATCGTATCTGAAAATATGAAGTTTTCCTGCATGACAATACCCGAAGCCTTTCTGACAGATTCAGCTTTGTAATCCGCCAAATCATCTGCTCCGAGCCATATATGCCCTTCCGTAGGTGCATAAAATTTCAATAGCAATTTCATGAGCGTGGTCTTTCCGCTCCCGCTTTCTCCCACGATGGCCGTCATCTTTCCGGAAGGAATGGTAAAACTGACATTTTCCAAAGCCGCCTTTCCGATGCTGCCGGTGTACCGGAACGTGACATTTTCCAGACGGATGTCCAACGGAGGCCGTTCCGGTGTGAGTTCCTTCATGTCCTCCCGGTCCTCATTCTGGCACAAATAGACCTCTTCGGATCGTTCCAAACTGATTTTGGCATCTTGGTATTGTTGCAGGAACCCGATAAGTTGCGACAGCGGGCCGTTTACCTGTCCTATGATACTGGAAATACTCATCATCATGCCGAGTGTCAGATTGCCCTGCACTACTTCGGCTGCAATCCAGAATGTGATGAAAATATTCCGTATTTGGCCAATGACCGTATATCCCGTGTTTTGTATTTGCCCCAACCGCAGGCTTTTCCTACTCATGCGGTAAAGTTCTTCCTGCATCCCGTTCCATTCCCCTATCTTGTATTGTTCGTAAGTGTTGACTTTGATATCCACAATGCCGTTCATCATTTCGAAAAGCTTGTTCTGGTTCCTCACTCCCACGCGGAACTGTTCATAATCGAGCGATTTGCGGAGCCTGAAAAAATAGCTCATCCAAGCCGTGCTCAATCCCGTGACGAACAGGTAAGCGGCAAGGATAATGATATTGTAGTAGCCTATGATGACCAGTAATACGGCACACGACACCAAAGAGAAAAGGGTTTGCATGGTGGCCTGGGTGGTAAATCCCTGTATTCTTCCGTGGTCGCCTATCCGCTGCTGGTAATCCCCCACGCTTTTGGTTTCAAAGAAAGTCATGGGCAGTTGCAGCAACTTACATAGATAGTCGTGGAGCACGTTGATGTTGATGCGCGTCCCCATGTACAGGGTAACCCAACTGCTAATCATTCCCATGGAGAAAGAACCGATAAACAGGGCTATCTGGGCAAACAACAAGTTGCGGATGACATCCATGTCGCGCATGGCGATACCACTATCCACCATAGCCTGCGTAAGGAAAGGGGCTACCAATGAAAGCAGGATGCCACTCAGCATGCCGAAAGACAACTGCACCATTTCTTTCCTGAATGGCCATACATACTTCCTGATAAACTGCAGGAAACTGTGTTTCTCCTTGACAGACTTCTTTTCGTAGAATGCCGGAGTCGGTTCTGCCACCACGGCGATTCCCTTGTCTCCATTCAACCAATATTTGGAAAATTCCTTTTCCGAGAAAGTATATTTCCCATATGCAGGGTTGGCCACGGCATACTTCCATGCGCCGTTCCATTTGCTTTGCCGCACATCGTACAACACCACGAAATGGTTCTGTTCCCAATGCAAGATGGCCGGTAAAGGGCAATCGGCCCGCAGTTGTTCCAACGTCATCTCAAAAGACGCAGACCTCATCCCGATATGTTCCAAGGCATCACGTATACCGGCCACGCTCACCCCCTCCCGGCTCAAATGCGCCAAGGAACGCAGATAGGATATGGGATACTGGCGCCCGTGGGCGTCAGCCAACATGCGGACACAAGCCGGGCCGCAATCCATTTGGTCGAACTGCCGGGTGAATTTCATCGTTTCATTGTTTTTGGATGAGGTCAAGCAAAGGCAACCAGTCAGCCTGTTCTTTTCCTGTGATTTTGGCCAATAACGCCAGTCCCAATCCGGCATATCCGGAAAGCCCTAACGAACAGGTACGGTTCATTCTTTCTGCCACCTCTTCCGGACAAGAGAAAATCCATGCGGTAGAAGTGCAGGTTGTTTTCCCCTTGTTTAAGATATTCCATACCTTACGGTCGGTCTCCGTGAGCCTCCCGTTCCTTTCCCGGTAATGGAAATAAGCTTGGAAAGAAGCCCTCCATTCCTCGTCTATTTCCTCCGTCCCCATGTTGCACAGGTAATTATAGGCGTAGTCGTTCACTTCGTCCAATGCCACGTCCAACAGGGAACAGTCCATGAATTGGTACAAGTATTCCATGCAGGCGGCCATGCCCAGGAATCCCCACTCCTCAGAAGGCGTTTCCGTGTCCAAGTCCTCCTCCCACACCTCGGCAGTCTGTTCCAGATAAGCCGGAAGGTCGAAAGGCGAATGCCTCAGTTTCCCATATAAGTACAGGAATATCCATACGCCTATGGTGCCGTACCGGTATCCCCGTACCTTATATATGTCCCGTTTGGCATACAGGAAGGAATGGATTGTATCCAACAGGCTTTCCCACGTCTCTTTTGTCCCGTCGGCTATGAACGGGGCATGCAGGCAGATTTCGTCTACCAGACGGACAAACGGTTTTGAAACCCCTTCCGGGTTCACCTTACGGGCAAAGAAGAAATTCCCCCGCAGAACCCGTGCAAAGTCACTTTCATCCAACACGGCAGGACGGTTGCCGTTCCGGTGTTCCCAACAGATATAACGCAAGTGTTTGTTGACCACGGTAGAAGCGAACGGGGAATTCATCAGCAACGTCTGGGTAAACATCTCATCGGGCAGGAGCGTGTCGGTATAAAGTTGTGCGATATAGTCTTCTTTCTCCAACAGATATGCCACGCATTCACGGGTCAGGCTCCACCACGCCGGTCCTCCGTAAAGCGGAATGCCGGGTAAGGGGCGGCGTTTGTCGCTTTTCCGTTGCTCTTCCAATTCTGCAGCATAACGTTTATGTTCCTCTTGGTCTCTCAGGTTATATTTCTCCGTGCGGTGGAACAGCGTCATTTTCTGGAAACACTCCTCGTCGAAAGTTCCGCTTTCGGAATTGTACTTGCCGTATTCCATGAAGTTTTCCCCTTTGTGTATTTGGAAAAAATGTTTGAAGCAGGCTGCATTGCGCGTCAACATGTCCGCATCACTGATAAGGTGGAAGTACTCCACATCTCCATGTTTCATCGCCTCCCGGCAGAGCCACAGCGTCACTCGCACCAGGCCATAACTACCCCAGTTCACCGGATAGTCTTTCCCCAAGAATTTCACGCAGGGATGCCCGGCCAGCATGGCTTGGTCGGCCTCCGTAAGTTCCGCCCTTTTATCCCAATGGATAAAGACCAGGAAATCGTCATCAAAATTATCTATGCAGCGTTTGATGAAATTCGCTTGATGGTAAGCGATAATCAGAATGGCATGTTTCATATTCGTCAGTTTTTCTTTTTCGGTTCTCGGTTCAGTTTATACATCACGTGGAACATGAAGTAGCGTGGCATGACATTGTAGTAGGTTTCTGTCTGCCCCTGTGCATTGACGTTATAACGCACATTAGACAGTTGTTTGAACAAGTCGAAGCCGTCTATCATGAATACCAGATTGCCACGCAGGACAGATTTGCTCAGGTGCATGTTACACACTAACTCATCTGTATTCAACAAGTTGCTTTCATACCCTCTCCGGCTGTACATCATCAAGTCTGCACTGACTTCAAGATTCCAAGGCAAAGGGGCTTTTCCCGTAATGCCATAGCTGTAATTATAGCTTTCGATGGTACGTATGTTCGCTCCTTTCGCCCTTGACCAGTTGAAGTTTCCTCTCAACCCGGCAAAGTATCCGTTTTTGCGGAACTCGCAATTCAGGCTTTCTCCCAACGTGGTATTGTTTACCGTGTTACGGATGCTGTGTTCCGCATCATCCAGATTCAGGAAATCCACGCTATGGTTGTAGCCCCAGTTGGTGTAAGTCACTAAGGTGAAGAGCTTTTCCTTGTCTAATGCTGTGGTGGTACTGAACGTACCCCCGATGTTCCAGTTCCCGTTGACGTTTTCTGGCCGGTAAGTCCGGATTCCTGTCATCCGGTCGTAGGTGAGTGATTGCGCAAAGGCATTGAGTCTCAAATTATAGTACAGGGCAGTATAGAAGAACCTTTGCTTTTTCCAGTCCCCCCAATTGTAAGATGTGTAGAGATTGTGGTTATGCGCGTTTTTCAACCCCGGATTAGTCAGGCGGACTACCAAGGGCGTGGCATCATCCCGATAGTTTATGTTATAAGACAAATCCGGTGCAGAATGGGTAAGCCGGTAGTTCAAGATGAAAAATATGTCCCGGTTTTCTACTTTCGGATAGTACTTTAATTTCAAATCCGGTTCAAAGAAATTCAGATGCCTCCGTAGCAGGGTGTCTGTCCGTTCCCGTTGGTAATCCAACTTCTCGGTAGCCATGCGCATGGGAAATCTCACATACAGCCATAGTTTTTCATTGTTGTTTTCTAAAATGGAGTATTGCAGGTTCACGAATGCATTGTGCGCCCAATTTCTTCGGGTGGAGTAAAAACTGTTTTGCAGGTCAATGTATTGGGTCAAGCCGTCTTTCATGGACGAAAGTTGGTCTACATCGTATTCCCACATTCCGTTTGCGTCCAAGGTATAAAAAGGACGTGATGTATTTTGATAAGTGTAGTCTATCATATATCCTGGCGTAATCCGCCACACCATGTTCTTGTTGGCCAGTTCCAGTGAATATTCGCCCAACAAGTCGTAATAGGCATTCTTGTAATGGTTTTCCCCGTATTGGGCAGTACGTTGGTTGCCTGTATGGCTACCGTGGTTCCAATAAGAGGCATCATATCGTTGGAGATCCCTGTTCCGGTTTTTATTGTAATTGTAATTCCCTCTTATGGTGAACCTGTCATTCCCGGTCACTCCTTTGGTGGAAAGTTCTATGCTGCTCCCTGTGCTGAATTGGTATGCCTTTGATTCCTGGTTGTTCATCAGGCGGTTTACCAAAATGCGGGTGTAAACCTCCGAAGCATTGGGGGCAAAGAGGCTGTCCAAGGCTTCTCCCTTGTAATGTTCGTATATGTTTTCCGTGAAGTCCGCACTTCGGGTCAATGCGTTTCCTTGGTTGTTTTGGTATCTTGCGTAAGGGTTTACCCTGAAGAACAAACCTTTCTTTGGATTGAGTAGCAAGTCGATATAGGGATTTATATACCATTGCCTATTCCTAAAGGAATTCGATGTACGGTTATAAATATCCCCATTGGAAAAGAATGTAGTGGAGAGGCGTTGCATGTCTTTTTCTTCCTTCTGATGGTAGGCGGTGAGCGTGCCGGTCAGCTTATAGTGCCCCTCTTTGTCATTCACCAACAAATCCATACCACCAGACTGGCGGTCGGTAGTGCCTTCCGGAACACTTCCGGCATTCCAATTCCCGTATGTATCGGAAGTACGCATGTCGTTGATGTTATTGAAATTTCCATATAGGGACAAACGGGTTTGGGGAGAAAAGCGCAAACCGAAGAAACGTGCCCCATACCGGTCGTCCGTGCCATATCCTGCGTCAGCGTTAGCTATCCAACCAATGCTGTATTGTTTTTTCAGGTTCACGTCCATTACCAAAGGCTCCTCACCCATTTTTTTTATACCTAAAGCCCTGTCACGGTCGTTTTGCCGTTCATACACCTTTACCTTGTCCACCATATAGGCCGGTAGGTTGTCCAAGGCTATTTTAGGATTTCCCTTGAAAAAGTCCTCCCCGTTGAGCATCAGGCTGCTCACGAAACGTCCGTTTACGGTGATTTGCCCGTTTTCCAATCGCACACTGGGCAGTTGACGTACCAATTCGTCCAACATGGAGCCTTGTGCCAATTGGAAAGCCGCCGCATTATATATCATGGTATCGCCTTTCATGACCATTTTCACTAAAGTGGCTTTCACTTCCACTTCTTTTAGTTTGCGGGTCATTTCTTTGGTCATTAATATGTCTTTGTCTAAGAATACGCGAGTCTGCCGTAAACGGCTGTATTTTAATTTGACGGGGGTGTCTATGGTGGTGTAGCCTTCTTTTTCACAGCGTAAAATATATGTTCCGTTTCCGGGTATGTCGGTTAAAGTGAAATTGGGATTTCCCGGAGTGCTACCAATGGATATATCCTTTACGATTTCCACGCTATCTGGGGTCATTAAGGTTAAGTGGACATCGCGAATGGATTCTCTTGTAAAGGCATCACGTACAGCCCCCCATAGCTGGTATGGGGTTTGCTGTGCGGAAACCGTAAGGCTGCATAAGGCAAATAGAAAAGCAATCCAATGTTTCATAATTATTGGTTTAATTTAAGGTGAGGGAATGGGATTTTCTCATTCCCTCTTTCCTTGAGATTTGTTAGAAGAATCCAAACAGTCCAAAAGTTGAACTACTTGATGAAGGAGACGAAGTCGTTGTACCTCCACCTACATTACTGTCCGAAGAAGAGGACGAAGAAGAGGATGATATATTGCAATTGCAATTATTTCCATAGCACGTGCAATTGTTGCCATTGCATGTGCAATTGTTACTGCAATTGTCGCATTTACAGTTATTTCCAGCCCTAAATGATGGAATTGCTGCAAATCCTCCCAAGAGTTTTCCCTCTTTACTTTCTTCCAGAGGTCTGAAATCGCTACTGAGTAGCAACTTCAACGATTTCTTTCGCTGTTTCATACAATCAATTTTTAAAACGTTACACATAGGATTCCAAAAGGAAATCCACTCTATCTCTTATAACCTTTGTCTTATAGATATCAGAATAGTTACGGATGCATCCGGATTGGCCTTGTGCCTCAATCTTTACTTGGCTGCAACTTCCATGACAGAGCGGATATATCCGGCAGGCCATGCAGGCTTGATTTCCATACTTTAATTGTTCACGGAGTTTACGTTTTTCATTCCATTCCATTTTACCGTCCGGCAAAAGTTTTCCCTCACTGTTTTCAGGGATAAAATCCCGAGCCGTACATTTATATAAATCTCCGTTATAGTTTACCACAATGTCATTGGCTTTGTCTGCATAACATCGGCTGATGTCTATATGCTTCAGCTCATTCACGTGGAATCCTTCTTGTAGGAAAAGTTCCCGAAGTTTCTTTTGTTCTGTGGGCATATCCACGTCAGTACGTGGAGCATCCTGCCATACCCGCTGAAAGTCAATGGTCAAAAAGTTTTTGTCTTCTTGTGGCAGAACTTTCAAATCGGATACCACATCTATAAATGTACGTATATTGTATCCTGTGCAATTTAAACGTAATGTGACTGGCATTTTATGCTGGAGTACCATGCGGATATTGGATAAAATCCTTTGGTAAGAACCTTTTCCAGAAGCTAAATGGCGGACTTTGTTATGGGTTTCTTCATTACCGTCCAAGGTGATTTGAAAAGAGACTGCATTGCACAAGTGCAAGGTTTCTAATTGGGATATGATGTCCTCTGAAAGTAGATAAGAGTTGGTCACAAAGCTTGTGCTAAACAATTTACTATGCTGTACACATAGTTCATCTACCTGAAATAACAGAGGCCAAACAGATTGTTCAAAGCTTAACAATGGCTCACCGCCAAAGAAAGCTATGTGTACTCTTTTTAATTCCGGTCTTGCTACTTTTTTCCGGATTAAATTGAGCAGGGCTGAAATCGTCTCGGAAGTCAAATTGGTATTTTCTTTATGCTTCTCATAACAATACCAACAACGCATGTTGCAATCCAAAGTGGAATTGACAATAATGTTGAGGCTGTCGCCTTTTTCCTCTTCTTCCTTCCATTTCCTGATGACTTCTTCAGCTTCGTTCATCTCATTGTCCACAATGAATTGTTCCCGAAGCAGGTAGTCGTAAAATTCGGGATGGACATCTTGGATGTGGTCCACATCACCGGATTCCAACCAATCTCTCAGCCGGTCTTCCAATACGGCCATCTTTTCCGTCCAACAATTGTACAAAACGTAATCAGAACCTCTCTTGATGACAAAAGAATATTTACTTAATTTCATGGCATATATTTTTTAAATGAATTAAATTCAAAGCATAACCGGCTACGCCCGACAGGCCGTCTGACCAAAATGCTTCGTCCTTGGGCAGGAAATCGGGCACATCCGCAATATCGCTGACGAGCAACGGAAGGGTGTTCCAATCGTTTTGCTCTAACAAGGCGGCCAACATCAGCACGGACACCCAACGGGCGTCTGGCTTTTCCGGACGGACTGCCAAAGCCGCCTTCGCGGCTTCCACCGTTTCGTGGATATAGGTCTCCGGAAATGTGACGGGAACGTGCATCCTCTTTTGATGACCTATCCGGGCGGTGAGATAAAGCAACAGGCCGCCCAAACCGGTTTCGAGGGACAAGTCCGTAAGGCGCAGGGGAGACAGCGACAAGGCGCGGCGGTCTGCCTCTGCCAGTTCCTCTTCTACCTCCTCATACGTTACATACCCTTGTTCCCACAGGTAGATGAAAGCCCAACCGATACCGAATATCCCGTTCCGGAAAGTCAACGGCAGTTCTCCCTTGGGGATTTCTTCGCATATCCGGTTGAACCACTCCGTGGCTTCGTCTTCATAACGTGTCTCACCGGAATAACGGAAGTAAGCCCAAAACAGCAGGACATATCCCGTCAATCCGTCCATCAGCCCATAGGTGGATACTTGCCTGCAACGGGTCAGGCACGCTGATACGATATGCGCCAAGGCGGTGGACTTCCGGTTGATTTCTTTCTCCATTTCCCGGCTGACCTGTCGGTTAATGTCCAACACGAAAGGCCAGTCATGTCCTTGGAAGGTACGGAAATAGGATTTTAGTCTTTCGTTGCGCGACTTATACCATTCCATCCATTTCAGGGCTTTTCCATAAGCTTCCCCGTTCCGCAACCAAGCCAGGGCAAACGTCTTACACTTCAATGAGGTGGGGAAGAGCACCTCGGCCACAAACAAATAATTGTACAGGATTTGCGAAGGATAGACGGTGTAGGAAAACCTATCTTTATAGATATGCCCGATTTCCACTTCCGGCACCAGACGGCATCCTCCGCCCTCCAACCATGCCTTCAGGCTAACATAGAGTTCCTCGCAGCCGTAATGTACCAGTCCTTGGAAACCTCTCAGCTTGTCCCAATAGGTTTTACTGCCGGCATATCCTGCACCGAGAATACAAGGAATCTGGTTGTCCGTAAGATGAAGGGCCTTCTCGCGGCAAAGCCATGAAACGGAAGGAATGGTCTCGCCTCCATGGAAAGACAGGTATGCCCCAAAAGTGCGGATGTCCGTCGTGTCTTTTATCCGGCCCTCTTCCTTTTGCAGGACGCGGGTCTGGCAGCAAAGCAAACGATGGTCGTTTTCCTGCAAAAGGTGCAACAGAATCCGGTGCCAACCGGAAATGTAAAAACGCATGTGGGCATCCAACAGGAGGAAGTAAGGGCTACGTGCGTTCCGAATGCCTTTTTCCTTGGCTGCGGCCGCCCCGATACGGATGGAGTTACGGAGGTAATGTGCCCCGTATTGCCGGGCGCAGGCGATATAGTCCCATCCGTCGTCGGAACAGTCGTCCACGAGAATGACTTCCACCTCGTCACCGACAGTCCGCCGGATGCTCTCCAAGGTGTTTTTCACCTCTTCCCCTTCATTATAGAAAGGTATGACCACGGTAAGCAGGAGGTCACTCACAGGGATTTCCGCATTTTCGAGTGTCACGGCCTGTTCTTTTTCAGCCCATAACCGGCCGTATTTGTCTTTCAAAGCCATGGCATGGGATGCTTGGATTTCCTTATATTTACAACTGATTTGTTCGGGATTGAAACGGTAGTGTACCACAATCTTGTCCAAATTGCGGATACGCAATCCGCCCAACAGGGCATCAAGCCACAGGTTATAGTCTTCGGCATAAATGCCTTCGCGACGGTAGGACAGGTGGTTTGACACCCAACTTGACCTGCGGATAAAAGACGTAGGATTGGCTACATAGCATTGTTCCAACATTTGCGGCATGGTGATGTCCGTGTCCGCAGGCAGGATGCAATCGTACTCCCCGGCGTTGAAACAGTGCATGTGCCCGCCCAAGATGTCGGTTTCGGGATGCGCTTCCATATATTCGTATTGGGCTTGCAAACGGTCTGCAACCATCACGTCATCTGCATCCATACGAGCGATATATTTGCCGATAGCATTGTTGTACAGCAGGTTCAGGGAGGCGATATAGTCGTGAAGGTGGCGGATGAGCCTGATTCTTCCGTCCGGGTAGGAACGGATGATGTCCACCGTATCATCTGTGGAACCGTCGTCTACGATAAGCAATTCATAGTCGGTGAATGTCTGGGACAGGATGCTGTCCAAGCAGTCGCGTAGGAATGGTGAGGCATTGTAAGTCACCATGCAGACGGATATGGAAGGGACGTGCTTGTTCATGGTTGGGAGATATTTTGTGATGAGTTTTCGGCCAAAAGGTTACGATAGTAAGCAATGGTCTGTTGCAATCCCTCACGGAGGGATATCCGGGGATGCCAATCCAATGCCTGCCGTGCCAATGTGATGTCCGGATTGCGCCGTTTCGGGTCGTCTGCCGGGAGAGGACGGAGTACCATCCGTGATCGGCTCCCTGTCAGTTCGATAATTTGTTGGGCAAACTCCAAGATAGTGTGTTCTTCCGGATTGCCGAGATTGACAGGTCCGGTGAAATTGTCTGGGGTGGACATCATACGTTCCATGCCCCGAATCAGATCGTCCACGTATTGGAAGCTTCGGGTTTGCATGCCGTTGCCGTAGATGGTTAGGTCTTTGCCTTGCAAGGCTTGCAGGATGAAGTTGGATACCACGCGCCCGTCGTCGCAGGCCATGCGCGGCCCGTAAGTATTGAAGATGCGGATGATTTTCACCGCCACGCCATATCTTCGATGATAATCCATACAAAGGCTTTCGGCACAACGTTTGCCCACATCATAACAGGAACGGATGCCGTTCGGGTTGACGTGCCCCCAATAACTTTCGGGTTGGGGATGGATTTCCGGGTCGCCGTAGACTTCGCTAGTGGAGGCTTGGAGGAACTGGCAATGGTTTTCACGTGCCAGTTCCAACAGGTTAAGCGTACCGATGACCGAAGTCTTGGTGGTTTCTATGGGGGAATCCTGATAGTGTATGGGAGAAGCCGGACAAGCCAGATTATAGATTCCATCGATACCTTTTATCATATAGGGCATGGTGATATCGTGTTCTACTAATTTGAAGTATGGGTGGTTCGTTAAGGCTGACACGTTTTTCGGATGTCCTGTCCGGAAGTTATCCAAACAGATGATCCTATCACCTCTATGTAACAGGTATTCGCAAAGATGGGAACCTATGAACCCGGCTCCTCCGGCAATAAGTATGCTTCTCATGGGGTTGTGTTTTTTGTTTCTACTGTTGCAAATGTAAAATGAAAAAGGTGTAAAATGAACGATTTGAAGCAAAAGTTAGTGATTATGGCATCATTATTATACCAAAGTATAATTTTACGCGCTTTATACCTCTTTACTAAAAAAGCTATCTTTGTCCTATATTTTAATCTCAGATATCCATGAAACAAGTTATATTGATCTTATGCAGTAGAATGAATCCTTGGATTCTTAATCAGATAAAAAAGTGGTGGACGGTAAAAAAAGCAAATATGGATGTTTACGTTTTGTATCACCAGCAAGGAGACGTCCCGGAAGAAATAAAAAGTTATCCGTATATAGCCTTTACTTCTGAAATCTTGCATGGGATGGGCTATCAGCCTATTGCTGCTACCATAGTGCCGGGGAGTAATCATTTTCCTTTGTTGAAGTTCTATCTGGAAAATCCCGGGTATGATTATTATTGGGTGGTGGAAGATGATGTGTTTTTTACTGGAGAGTGGACAGATCTTTTAAAATGTTGCCAGCATAGGGGGCGGATTTTTTGTCTTCTTACGTAAGGGACTATAAAGAAGAGCCTGATTGGCCGTGGTGGGGGAGCCTTTCCGGGGCAGAAGAGATACCGTTGGAAAGCCGCGTACATTCATTTAATCCGATTTATAGGTTGTCGTCCCGGGCATTGGCATACGTCCATGATAAGTTGAGCCAAGGATGGAGCGGGCATCATGAGGTGCTGTTGCCGACTTTGTTGCGTCATGGCGGGTTTTCTGTGGGCGGCCTCTATGGGGGTGGTGGTCATATATATGATGAGACTACCCATTCCCATCTTCCATTGCCGACCGGTAAAAGGAAACCGGGCATGATTTATCATCCGATAAAGGAGAAAACTCCCGGATGTCTGGCATTGAAAAGAAACTGTGTGATTGCTGCCGTAGGAAAGAACAGTCTTCATCGGGAGTGGAGGAAAGGCAAAACGGAGCCGGATTTTGATTTACATTTGATTGTATATGACCAGTCTTTCAATACTTTTTATGAGGATGCGGACTTTATCAGTTACCGCAGGGGGTATAAGATGAAACTGGTGTATCATTATTTGATGGAGCATCCTGAATATTTGGAACATTATGCTTACTTTTTTATCCCCGATGATGACATACGGATGGATGCGGATAATATCAATAAGTTATTTTGTGAAATGGAAGAGAGGCGGATAGAGATTGCGCAACCGGGGTTAAGCCATTCTTATTATACTTTCAAGCATACATTGAGGGACAGGACGTGTGTACTGCGTTATACCAATTTTGTTGAAATCATGTTGCCGTGTTTTTCGCGTGCGGCTTTGAAGAAAGTGCTTCATACATTCGATGCCAATGAAAGCGGTTGGGGAATAGAAGATCATTGGCCTGTGCTGATAGAGACTAACCAAAAGGACATGGCCATAATGGACGGAATTTACGCGGAACACACCCGTCCTATCCAGTCTTACAGTGAAAAGAACATGAAAGAGATGATGGACTATAGGAAGAGGTATGGTTTGCGAAGGGATATAAAAGAGTATGGTTTTGAGGTGCTTCCGGAAGAAGAATTGAGACAGGGCGGTTTTGAGGTTACAGACCGGAGCGTCATCAGGAAATATAACGAGTTGGGCGGTTGGATTGCCGACAACCTGTTGAGGTTGGTGGGCCGGAATGGCTTGAGGGGAATCGGGTTGGATGGGTATGCCGGAGTCGCTTTTTTTCTGGCCATGTACTCCCGTTTCTCAGAAAAAAGGAGATACGAAGATGAGGCTGTGCATATCCTTTCCCGTACAACAGGTTTTGTAAAGTTGTTGAGAAACAATATGGACTTCAAAACGGGTTTGCCTGGATATGGTTGGGTAATAGAGCAAATGGCTCAAAAGGGATTTGTGGAGAATAATACGGACGAGGTGTTAGAAGATGTGTGTCTGTTGATCAATAGGTTTGTAGAACAAAATATAGATATGCTTGAAAAAGAGGATATAATAGGGTTGGCGAGGTATTACGTTGCACGGATAGATAATCCTCTTTTTATGCCTGACTCTGTTTTACATCGTGAAGAGTTTCGCTTGTGTCAGATGCTCACAGCTCAGGTGGGAGACGTTATGCGGTCGGGAGTGGAACTTGTCCGGGCGGTGCAGGAAGTAGATTTGTTTATGAAAAGTCATCAAGAGATTTTGGAAATTGAGGCTGAGAATGCAGGTTTGTGGTTGGAAACTGGTTTGAAGGTGATAGGGATATTGTCTGGTGGATACTTGTGATTTCTTGTTTCCAAATTAATGGAAATGGTTTGTTTTTCACATGGTGTTGGTTGTTTTGCGTGATTGTTATACATGGATATGGGCGTTATAGTAATTTATATAGTAATGCCAAATGGATAGCTTCTTGGAAATTATTTGCGTTTAGCATTTCAAGTAGTTTGCTGCGGGTTTTCTTTACAGCAATCTCACTCCTGCATACTTTTTCTGCTGTCTCCTTGATAGAGAGACCTTGAATGCTGTATAGAAAGATACGTTTTTCGATGTCGTTTAATCGGGCAAAAGAAAACTTTTCCCAGCTCTTGTTTTGGAGTGAATAATAGATGGTTTCAAGACTCTTCTGTCGATGTAAGTACACCTTGCCTACTACCTTGTTTGTTGCCGGGGATATGGAACAAAGTGCTAACCAGATTTTCCCATTGTAAAGTTTTAATGGGGTTAATCTGTGGTTGACCAATATTTTATGGTTTCTATTCTTTATATGAATGTTGTAGCTGATAAAATAATGGGGCTTTTCATTGTTGGGCAGTTGGTTGAAATATGAAAGACTAACATGGTTGATGTCAATCAGCGTTTTTATTTCCTCTTCGGGGACAAAATGCAGATAAAATTTGTATCCCATTTCCTTGATCTTTTCCGCAGAAAGACCGCCGAAATAAGTAGGATTGTCCGAAACATGTAAGAAGTTTTTTTTATGATAATCTATGATATAAAAACATTCATCTGATGTACGTGTACAACTATCAATCGTCTCGCGAATATCTTCTATATGATGATATGCTTCTTCGTTGATATTTGTTATTTCGTTCTGTTCGTTGAAGAAGTCATTGATAGTAAATGTTTCCATGATCTTTTTCATTTTCGGTATAGGTTAATGTTACCTTACAAAGGTAAATAGTTTGTTTGATTTTTGCAATATCCAGAATGAAAAAGTGGACTATATTAGCCTTTTTAAAATAGTTATTCTTGCCATAAAGTCATGATTTGCATTTTTATTTATTGTGTTTTATGCAATTTTTAATATATAGAAAAACCGGAAAAGTCAGATTGTAGATTTATCAATACCATTAATCACATAGGGCATGGTGATGGCGTGTTCTGCTTATTGAAGTATGGATTTTGTTAAGGTTGACACGCCTTTCGGATATCTTGTCCGGCTGTTATCCGAACAGAAGCTCCTATCACCTTTATGTAGCAGGTATTCAAAAAGATAGGAATCTATGAATCCGGCTTTTCCAGTTATCATTATTGTGTTTATATCGAAATAAGATATAGGTCTCACTCTTCAAAGATAAGCAGATTATTATAATTGGTATTATATTTTTGAAAATAATTGTGTAAAATTAACTGTTGTGGCTGTTTTTTTACGATATGAAATACAGATTTAATATAATAATTGTTTTTATTTTATTGACTTTATTTGCTATTCTCTTTTTATTATGGTATTTTTGTGGCACATTATAAAAATACGTATGACTAAGAGTGATAAGAAAATTTTGGAAGGGGCGTTTCGTCTTTTCTTAAATGCTGAT